>OBOT01000001.1_pt1 | contig 42589 bp, 41 predicted proteins | sample 1535231 | NCBI WGS metagenome assembly OBOT01 (sample SAMEA3275625, study PRJEB22092) | marine metagenome | biome: 0 | collected 2014-06-23T09:00:00+00 | depth 1 m
TCTTTTTTATATGCTTCAGCAGCTTGCAAGATTTTTTGACCTTCCCCTCTAGCTCTTGGGATTACATCGTTAGCATAAGCTTCAGCCTCATTTTTAGATCTTTCCATATCTGCTCTTGCAGCCTGTACATCTCTAAATGCATCTATTACTTGATCTGGTGGATCAGCTTTTTGGGTTTGGACTTGTGTAATTTGAATTCCACTCTCATAATCGTCTAAAATAGTCTGTATAATTTCTTGTGTTTCTACCTCAATTTTAGATCTACCTTCAGTTAAAATTGGTTGGATATCACTTTTTGCTATAACCTCTCTCATAGCTGTTTCTGCAGCTGCTTTAACTGTTCCCTCTGGATCTTGAATTTTAAATAAAAAATTTCCTGCATCTTTAATTACCCAGAATACAGAAAAATCTATGTTCACAATGTTTTCATCTCCAGTTAACATTAAACTTTCTTGTGGAACATCTGCTACTCCTCCACCTGTTGAAAAACCACTGTCTCTCTCAGATCTAAAGCCTATATCTATTCTATTAACTTTTGTAACTTTAGGGGTAAGCACATTTTCTACTGGAAAAGGTACATGATAATTTAACCCTGGTTGAGTAGTTTTAACAAACTTACCAAATCTTAATACGACACCTTGTTCGTCAGGTAAAACTCTATACAGTCCACTTGCTAACCAAACAAAAGCTAAAACTAATAATATTAACCCGATAGATTTACCACCTGATGATTTTCCACCAGGTAAAAACTTTTTAATTTTATCTTGAATCTCTTTTATGATTTCATCAATGTTTGGAGGTGTTGGACCTCTACCTGATCCATTATTATTTCCACCACCTGGAGGTGATCCCCATGGGCTTCCACCCCTGCCTCTAAAATCATCTGACATATGACGAAGTATATAGTGTCTTTATTATAAAAAACAAGTAATGATAGTTGTATGTCAGATAAAAAGCCTGAACTTAGTGCCGCAATGAAACAGAAACTTGAGCCTAAAAAATTCACAAAAAATCCAATATTAGGAACCAAATTTACAATAGCAATTTCAAGTGCAAAAGGTGGAGTTGGAAAATCAACATTTGCTACAAACCTTGCGTTAGCTCTAAAGCAAGTTGGTTGCAAAGTAGGATTGTTAGACGCTGACATTTATGGTCCTTCAATTCCAAAAATGTTCAATATTAATGAAAAACCCAAAAGTGACGGTCAAAAATTAGAACCTATTGTTAAGTATGATATCCAATGTATGTCAATTGGTTTCTTAGCTGACCAACAAACACCTATGATATGGCGTGGACCTATGGTTACTAGTGCAATTAAAACTTTTACTCAAAAAGTTAATTGGAAAGATTTAGATTTTATAATTGTTGATATGCCACCTGGCACAGGAGATACACAATTAACTTTTTCACAAGAAATAAAAATGGATGGTGCAATAATAGTTTCAACTCCACAAGAAGTTGCTCTTTTAGATGTCAAAAGAGGTATTAAAATGTTTGATAAACTTGGGGTAAAAATCTTAGGGTTAGTAGATAATATGAGTTTTTTTATTGGAGATGATGGTAAAAAATATAAAATATTTGGCGAAGGTGGTGTTAAAAAAACTGCAGAAGAATTTGAAAAAGAATTTTTAGGTGAAATACCAATTAATCCTGAAGTTGGTAAAACTTCAGATGAAGGAAAACCTTTAGTAGAAGCAAATCCAGATCATGAAATTTCAAAAATATATTTAGATTTTGCTAATAAAATTAAATCAACTTATCTTTAAGATCAAAAGCAATCATTAGCTCATTCCACTCTCTTTTTGAAAGACCTGAGCTATCTACTTCAACATTTTCACCTTTAATAAGTTTTTGAATAATTAATTTTCCTTTAGCTGAAACTTCTGTGCCTCCAACTCTATAATCCATAAAAGCTTCATAAGTTATAGGAACCCATTTTTTCACAGTATCCAGCATTATATCTGCGTAAACTCTTATTTCATATTGTGCATGACTATCAGCTCTTAATCTTAAAAAATTCATTAGGTTTAAAAGATCAGTTTTCCAATACCATTGGGTGTAGGTATTTAAAGTCAAATTCATTCTTGCAAGTTCTCTTGCTAAGCCTTTTTTATTTTCATCTATAGTTGAGCCATCAAATCTTTCATTAAGCATTGTTTCATAATTGTCGTAAGTTCTCTCAGCATCACTTTTTAAAAGTTCTAAAACTTCTTCTGCTTGTTTGCCCTCCAACACATCTCCTCTACCTTGTCTGTTACTGGTAGATTGAGCAGCTAAATTTTCTTGGGTGGGTAAATAAAATTCCTTGTCTAAAATAGAGTATCTTGCAGAATATTCATTAACATTTGCAGTTCTATGTCTGATCCATTGTCGAGCAATAAATATTGGTAATTTTATATGGTATTTTATTTCGCACATTTCAAATGGAGTACTATGCCAATGTCTCATTAAGTATTTGATTAATCCTTTATCAGTTGAAACTTGCTTAGTTCCTTTTCCATAAGAGACTCTTGCTGATTGAACAATTGAAGTATCATCCCCCATATAATCAACTACTCTCACAAAACCATGATCTAACGCAGGAATTGCCTCGTATAGTATATTTTCAAGTTCTGGTACTGTAACTCTTTTAGTTTGATTGCTTTGAGATTGTTGATTTTTAATTTCTGCTGCTTGTTCTTTGGTAAGTTTCATGATTGTTATTGAATCTGTTGTAATTCCTTTTATATTAATAATGTTGGTTTTCCAACTACGACGATAAACGAATTTCGTAATAACCATTGCGGACGTGGGGGCAGTACCCACCACCTCCACCATTTACAACTTATGGGGGTGAACTAGATTCGACGGATGACTAAAGGCTATTCTTTCGTTCGGGATTGTTCCACCGTGACGGGCTAATTTATAATTGCTAACGAAAGTTACGCACTTGCTGCCTAATTAACTTAGTTAATTAAGCAAACGGGGTTTGGGGCACCTGGCAACAGAACGCCCCTAATTAAAATAGTTATTTTTTTAACTCTGCTTGTGCTGCAGCTAACCTAGCGACTGGAACTCTATAAGGGGAACAAGAAACATAATTAAGTCCTACTTTCGCACAAAAAGAAATACTTTTGGGATCACCTCCGTGCTCTCCACATATCCCTAGTTTAATCTTTTTGTTTTGGCTCTTACCTTTTGCAACAGCAATCTCAACTAAATCTGAAACCCCTTCATCAATTGATACGAAAGGATCAATAGAAAATATTTTATTTTCTAAGTAATCATTTAAAAATTTTCCACTATCATCTCTACTTATTCCAAAAGTAGTTTGAGTTAAATCATTTGTTCCAAAACTGAAGAATTCTGCGTGTTTTGCTATTTCTTTTGCCTTTATAGCTGCTCTTGGAAGCTCAATCATTGTCCCAACCATAAAGTCTATTTTTAATTTATTTTCTTTTTGAACCATGCTTGCTATTCTTTTGACTAAGTCTTTCATTATTTTAATTTCAGCCTCTGTAGAAACTAGAGGTATCATTATTTCAGGAAAAGCTGACTTAATTTTATTTTTTTTAAGCTCACATAATGCTTCAAAAATTGCTCTACATTGCATCTCATATATTTCAGGAAATGATATAGCTAATCTGCAACCTCTGTGACCTAGCATTGGGTTTTGTTCATGAAGTTCCTCAATTCTTGTTTCAACTTCTTTTACTGTAAGATTAACAATTTCTGCTAATTCGCCAATTTCTTTATTTGTTCTTGGTAAAAATTCATGTAATGGAGGATCTAACAATCTTACTGTAACTGGTAAGCCATTCATAATCTTAAAAATTTCAGTAAAGTCTTTTTTTTGATGTGGTAAGAGTTTATTTAAGGCTTTGGCTCTGTCTTCTTTGGTTTTAGAAAGAATCATTTCCCTAACAGATAAAATTCTCTCTTCATCAAAAAACATGTGCTCAGTTCTGCAAAGTCCAATACCTTCAGCACCAAAATCTTTCGCAGTTTTAGTATCTTTTGGAGTTTCTGAATTTGTTCTAATCTTTAATTTTCTATAACTATCAGCCCAAGACATTAATTTTGAAAAATCACCAGATATTTCAGGCTTTACGGTAGCAACACTACCTTCAATTATTCTTCCTGTTGATCCGTCTATTGTTATTATATCTCCCTCTTTGATTTCCATTGATGATGTTTTAAATGACTTATTTTCATAATTGATGTCAATTTCACTCGATCCAGAAACACAAGGCCTTCCCATTCCTCTTGCTACAACTGCTGCATGGCTTGTCATCCCACCTCTTGCAGTTAATATTCCTTTAGCAGCATGCATTCCTTGTATATCTTCTGGAGAGGTTTCTACTCTAACTAATATTGTGTCCTGCATCATGGATGTTAGCCTTTCTGCTTCTTCAGAAGTGAATACAACTTTACCACTCGCAGCACCTGGTGAAGCAGGCAAGCCATTTGCAATTACATTTATTGTGCTTTTTTCATCTAGAGTTGGATGAAGAAGGGTATCAAGTGAGTGTGGATCAATTCTTAACACGGCCTCTTTTTTTGAAATTAATTTTTCTTTAACCATATCAACTGCAATTTTAACTGCAGATTTTGCAGTTCTTTTTCCAGAACGTGTTTGAAGCATCCACAGCTTTTTATTTTCAACTGTAAACTCTACATCCTGCATATCTTTGTAATGCTTTTCTAGTTTTTTTAGTATCTTACAAAGTTGTTTATAAACTTTAGGCATAGACTCTTCCATTGATGAGGCTTTAACTTTAGCATTTTGTCTAGCTTTTTTAGTTATATATTGTGGAGTTCTTGTTCCAGCCACAACATCCTCTCCTTGTGCATTGATTAAATATTCTCCATAAATTTCATTTTCACCGTCTGATGGATTTCTTGTAAAAACAACACCAGTTGCACAGTCGTCTCCCATGTTTCCAAAAACCATTGATTGGACATTAACCGCTGTACCCCACTCTGCAGGTATGTGATTTAATTTTCTGTAAATTTTTGCTCTCTTACTCTCCCAAGACAAAAATACTGCACTGATTGCTCCCAACAACTGTTCGTTAACATCTTGAGGAAAATCTCTATTTGCTTTTTCCTTAACTGTTCTTTTAAAATCTTCAATTAGTCCATCCCAGTCATTTTCATCTAAATCAGTGTCTAACAAAACACCCTTTGTAAGTTTGTAATTCTCGATTAATTCCTCAAAATGATATCCTTCAACACCCATTACTACATTGCCATACATTTGAATAAACCTTCTGTAGCTATCTTTGGCAAATCGACCATTAGAGGTTTTTGATGCCAGGGCTTTGACAGTTTTATCGTTTAATCCTAAATTCAAAATTGTATCCATCATACCAGGCATAGAAACTCTCGCTCCGGATCTGACTGAAAGTAATAATGGATTTTTTAAATCACCAAATTTTTTTGAAACTTCTTTTTCAACAGCCTTTAATTCTTTTTTAATTGATGTGATTATATTTTTATTAAGTTTTTTTTTATCTTTATAAAATAAATCACACACTTTTGTAGAAATAGTAAATCCAGGTGGAACTGGTAATCCCATTCGACCCATTTCTGAAAGATTAGCACCTTTTCCACCTAAAAAATTTTTGGGGGTTTTAATTTTTTTGCTGTCTTTAGATTTAAAATTTAAAATTAGTTTTTTCATTTTTGGGAGTCTACTAAAGAAAAATTAACATAGTTGTTGAAGGTTTTACATAAGATTTGAATAAGTTCTAGTCTATTTTTTCGAATACCTGGGTCAACATCATTAACTATAACATTGTCAAAAAATTCGTTAATTACTTTTTTGGCATCTAATAAGTTATCTAGACTTTCAGAATAAACTTCATCTTTATTAATTGAAGAAAAATATTTTCTTAAATCATTTATTTTTTTAAACAAATTTTTTTCAAAATCTGTCTTAAAAATACCAGGGTCGGTTGTATTTGAATGATCAAAATTCTGTCCTTTCAACTCACTTTCCAAGATGTTCGAGGCTCTTTTGTAACTTGATATTATTTCGTATCCATTTGATTTAGAAATTATTTTGTCTAAATGTTTTGCCTTTTCAAAAATTACTACAAGTTGATCTAAATTATGTGAATTGATAGATGCTTGAATAATATCATTTCGAATATTTTCTTCCTTCATATAGAATTTTAGTCGGTCCATTAGAAATTCAGAAAGTTCTTTTTGAAGAAGTTTATTTTCAAATTTGAAGCCTTGATCTATATAAAGTGAAGCTGAATAGTTAATCAAATCTCTTATTTTAATATGATTTTTATTTTCAACAATTATTCTAATTACTCCTAAAGTTAATCTTCTAAGAGCAAACGGGTCTTTAGAGCTTGATGGCTTTTGGTTAATTCCAAAAAAGCCTACAAGCGTATCTATTTTGTCAGATAGAGCTAGTGCAATACTAAAAGGTTTTTTGGGAACCTTAGACCCAGACCCTGAAGGTAAATATTGTTCACTTATTGATAGTGCTACATCCTTGTCAAAACCTTGTGCCTCAGAAAAATAACCACCCATTATCCCTTGAAGTTCAGGAAACTCACCCACCAGTTCAGATAATAAATCGACTTTAGAGATTGATGCTGATAATTCTACTTTTTCTTTACTTATTAATAGTTCATCTGAAATCATTCCTCCAAGCTTTCTCATTCTTTGAACTTTATCAAAATAACTTCCCAAACCTTTAAAATAATTCATCGATTTTAAATTTGAGACTTGTTTTACGAGGTTTTGAGATTTGTCTTTTTGCCAAAAGAATTTGGCATCAGTAAGTCTTGCTTCTACTACTCTCTCGTTACCTAGCTTTATTAATCCTTTTAAATCTTTTTTGTTTGAAACAACTAAAAATTCGTTCGTAATACTCCCCTTTTTATCAAAAGTAGGAAAGTATTTTTGATGGTATTGCATGGTAATTATTAAAATCTCTTTGGGTATTTTTAAAAATTTTTTATCAAACTGACAAACAAGAACATTGGGCTGGTCTATTAAATCAACAACTTCTTCCAACAGCTTTGGATTTTGATCAATAACAATATTTTTCTTTTTTAAAAGTAAATGAAATTTTTTTTCAATAATTTTTTTTCTTTCAACAGGGTCAATTATTATTTGTTTCTTTTTAAAGAAATTTTTATATTTCTTAAAATCAGAAAATTTTATTTTCTTTTCTTCAAAATCTTTATCTACAAAAGTTAAATTAGATGACTGAATATGATGAAACTTAAATATTAGTGTTTTTTTATTAAATATTGCCAAAATAGACTTTAGTGGTCTACCCCAGTTTAAACCAAAATCCCCCCAGCGCATTGATTTTTTCCATTGAATTTTATTTAATACTTTTGGTACAAACTCTTCTAATAACTCGTGGGTATAAAGTTTTTTTGATTTTGTTTTAAAGAAGAAAAATTTACCTTTTTCTGTTTCTTTTTCATAAAGATTTTGTTTTAAAATTTGATTTGATCGTATAAAGCCCTCTATAGCTAGATCTGGTGCTTTTGTGCTGGGACCTTTGATTTCCTCAGACTTTAGAATTGTTTGTTTTTGAAGCCCCTCAAATAATATTACCAATCTATTTGGCGTTGAATAAGAAGAACTTCTTTTAAATGAAATAAATTTCTCTTCAAATAAATCATTAAAAGATTTCAATAAATTTTCCCTTAAATTTTTTTGAAGACCCGCAGGTATTTCCTCGCTAAATAGTTCTAAAAAAAACTCAGACATTTTTAATTTTGACTATCTATCCAAATCCCAGCAGCAGACTTAGTGATGTCACGAATTCTTCCAATATACCCTGCTCTTTGTGCAACACCTATTGCTCCCCTCGCATCCAAAATGTTAAACACGTGGCTCGCTTTTAAACATTGATCATATGCGGGTAGTGAAACTTTTTTTTCAACTAATGATTTTGCTTCTGATTCATGCATATCAAACATTTTGAATAATTGTTCAACATTAGCATGCTCGAAATTATAAGCAGAAAACTCTTTTTCAGCCTGATGAAAAACTTCTCTGTATTTTATATCCTCATCATTCCATAGCAAATCATAAACATTTTTTTGTTGTTGGGTAAACATACAGATCCTCTCTAAACCATAAGTAATTTCTACCGAAACTGGTTTACATTCATAACCTGCCATCTGTTGAAAGTAAGTGAATTGAGTAATCTCCATTCCATCACACCAAACTTCCCAACCTAACCCAGCTGCACCTAATGTAGGACTTTCCCAGTCATCTTCAACGAATCTGATATCATGATCATTGTGATGAATTCCAATTGTAGTAAGACTATTTAAATATAGCCTTTTTATATTTTCAGGAGAAGGTTTAATCAAAACTTGAAATTGATAATAATGTTGAAGTCTATTAGGATTTTCACCATATCTACCATCCGTTGGTCTTCTTGATGGTTGAACATAAGCGGTTTTCCATGGTTGAGTGCCCAACGATCTAAGGGTTGTAGCAGGATGGAACGTACCAGCTCCAACTTCCATATCATATGGCTGAAGAATAATACATCCTTGTTTACTCCAAAATTTTTGAAGATTTAAAATAGTTTCTTGAAAGGTTTGAAATTTTGGTTTTTGTTTTTTTTTATTTTTATTTTTAGAAACCATATCTTTGCCAGATTGACCTCTCCTCTAAAATATTTGCAAATTGATCTACTTGATTAGAGGAAGAAAGCTTTTGACTTAACCATCCTTTAGTCTTTTCAAATTTTTTAATTATTACATCATCTCCATATTTTTCTTTCAATATTTCGTGAGCGTTTCCTATTCCATCTATTAATCCTAAAGTTTTTGATTTACTTCCTGACCAAAATTCACCAGAAAAAAGTTCGATATCAGATTTTTTTAATTTACTACCTCTACTTTTTTCAACAACATCAATAAAATCTTTATGTAAGTCTAATTGAATATTTTTAAGTCTCTCTATATCTTCATTCTTTTCTTCGAGAAAGGGATCGAGAGTACTTTTATTTTTACCAGCTGTATGAACTCTTCTCTCAACACCAATTTTTTTTATTAATTCTGTAAAACCAAATGATGAATAAATAACTCCAATGGATCCGATAATAGAACTTGAATTTGCATAAATTTCGTCCCCAGCACATGCTATAAGATAACCTCCAGATGCAGCAACATCCTCTGCAAATACTATTACTTGCTTATTATTTTTTTTAGCTTGCTGTCTAATAAAACTATAAATTAGGTGAGATTGAACAGGTGATCCCCCTGGTGAATTTATGGTAATTGCAACACATTTTGCTTTTTTTAATGAAAAAGCTTTTTTAATTATCTCCTCCTGGCCAGAAAAGTCTATACCCTGTTTAAATTTTCCTGCATTTCCAATCACACCACTCAGCTTTAGATGAGCTACTATTTTTTTCTTTTTAAAAAAAGAGAACATAAATATTTCTTATAGAATTATTAGTTGAATATAAAGTCTAGTTATAATTGAAGAATAAGGTGCGTCAATTGATAAGTAATAAATAAAAGTTAATTATACTAGTTTAAATTCAATATGGGATCAGTTGTACAGCTCAGAAATCAGATAAATAATTCTTATTTTCAATTAAAAGATTCTGTTGAAGATAAGCTTATGTTAACCGAGGAAAAAATTAAAACTAAATTAATTAGCGATGTAGAGCTAGTTCAAAAAATGACCGATTATCATATGAAAACTGGTGGTAAAAGGTTGAGAGCTCTACTAACCTTAGGAGCTGCAAAATTATGTGGTTATACAAAAGGTTCAAGAGATGTAAATTTAGCTGCATGTGTTGAATTAATTCATAGTGCAACTTTAATGCATGATGACGTTATAGATGAAGGTGTGGTTAGAAGAGGAAAAGAAACCTTAAATAAAGTTTGGAATAATCATTCATCAGTATTAGTAGGTGACTATTTGCTAAGCAGATGTTTTGAAATGATGGTTGAAGATGGCAATATAGAAGTTCTTAAATTATTATCATCTACCTCATCTAAAATAGCTCAAGGAGAAGTTTTACAGCTTCAACATAAGGGTGAAGTCGATATGTTAGAAGAGACTTATCTAAAAATAATTTCTGCAAAAACTGCTGAGCTGTTTGCAGCAGCTACAAAGGTTGGTGCAATTTTATCTAATAGTAATAAAAAAGAAAAAGATGCACTTGAATTTTATGGAAGAAATCTTGGACTTACTTTCCAAATTGCTGATGACACACTTGATTACAACGCTGAGCTTAAGTTATTTGGAAAAAAAATAGGACAAGATTTTTTTGAAGGAAAAATTACACTTCCAATAATTTTACTTTATCAGAAACTTGAGATTGAAGAAAAAAATAACTTAATTAATATGTTTAGTAAAGACACTAGAGATAAAGATGATTTAGATAAAACAATTGCTTCAATAAATAAACACAAAATTATAAATGAGTGCTACCAGAAAGCACAACATTATATTAATCTTGCTTCAAATTCATTAAGTGTTTTTGAAGATACTAAAGAAAAAGAAATTTTAAAAAATCTGACAACATTTAGCTTATCTAGAAGTTTTTAAGGGCTCAAGAGAGATCTGATCCACTCTCCTTTAAGATTTTTTATATATTTTAATCTTTCGTGAATTCTATTATCTCCATCGAGCCAGAATTCAATACTTGAGGGAGACAAGTTCCATCCTGACCAATTATTTGGTCGCGGAACCTTATTCTTATCTGCGTATTTTTTTTTATATTCTTCTATAGATTTATCTAACTGATCTCTATTTTTAAGTTCTTTGCTCTGTTTAGATGCCCACGCTCCTATTCTGCTTTCATAACTTCTTGAATTATAATATTCATCTGCAACTTCATTGGGCACCAATGAAACAGTGCCATTAACTCTAATTTGTCTTAACAAACTTTTCCAGTGAAAACACATTGCTACATTTGGATTTTCTTTAAGTTCATGTCCTTTTTGACTGTCTAAATTTGTATAAAATACAAATCCATTTTGATTAAAGTCTTTTAACAAGACCATCCTTACAGACGGGATGTTATTTTTGCTAGATGTTGCTAGCGCTACTGCGTTTGGGTCGTTTGGCTCAGTTTTTTTTGCTTCTTCCATCCAAATATCAAATAAATGAATTGGATCATCTAAATCCAGAAAACAACTATTAAGCCCAAGTGAGTTTTTTTGATTCATAATTTAAACAAAATAATCTATATAATATAAATAATGTCATTTAATACATTTGGAAAGCTATTTCGTTTCTCTACTTGGGGTGAATCTCATGGTCCTGCAATTGGTTGTATCGTTGATGGATGTCCCCCAAATATTAATTTAAGTGAAAAAGATATACAAAAAGAACTGGATAAAAGAAAACCAGGTCAATCAAAATTTACAACTCAAAGAAAAGAAGACGATAAAGTTCAAATATTATCTGGAGTTTTTGATGGAAGAACCACCGGTACACCAATATCTTTAATTATTTATAATAAAGATATGAGATCAAAGGATTATGGAAATATTAAGGATAAATTTAGACCTGGGCACGCTGACTTTACTTATTTCAAAAAATATGGAATTAGAGACTATAGAGGTGGTGGAAGATCTTCAGCAAGAGAAACTGCATCAAGAGTTGCAGCTGGTGCAATAGCAAAGTTGGTCTTACAGAAAAAATTAGGTAAAAAATTTAAAGTTATTGGTGCTGTCACTCAATTAGGTATATTAGGATGTGATACTGACAAATGGAATGACAAAATAATTACAAAAAATCCATTTTTTTGCCCTGATAAATCAATGATAAAACTTTGGGAAAAATATTTATTAGGGGTAAGAAAATCTGGATCTTCATGCGGTGCAGTGATTGAAATAAGAGCGAGAGGAATTCCAGTAGGATTGGGCGCACCTATTTACTCAAAACTAGACTCTGATATAGCATCTAGTTTCATGAGTATTAATGCCGTTAAAGGAGTTAATATTGGTGCAGGAATGAACTCTGCACAACTAAGTGGTGAACAAAACTCAGATGAAATTTCACAAAAAGGTAAAAAATTAAAGTTTGATACAAATAATGCCGGTGGAATATTGGGTGGCATTTCAACTGGACAAGAAATTATTGCCTCATTTGCTGTAAAACCAACATCTTCAATCTTAACAACAAGAAAAACAATAAATAAATTTGGAAAAAATACAACGATATCTGTTACAGGAAGACATGATCCATGTGTTGGTATAAGAGCTGTACCTGTTGGTGAGGCAATGATGAATTGTGTTTTATTGGATCACTATCTGATGAACAAAGCACAATGTCATTAAAACAATTTAATTTTTTACAACTTTGATTGAATTTTTGTTAAATAAAATATTTAAAATTTTCTCTGAAATTTGAGAAGCATTTAACCCAGCAATTTCATACATTTTTTCAGGAGTATTTTGTTCAATAAACTTGTCTGGTAGATTCATTGATCTAAATTTTAGACCTTTGTCAAATATCCCTTTCTCTGCAAGTAAGTTTTTGACATGTGAACCAAATCCTCCAATTGACCCTTCTTCAATAGAGACTAAAATTTCATGCTCTCTAGCACATTTAATAATTAACTCTTCGTCTAAGGGTTTGGCAAATCTTGCATCAACAATAGTAGTTGAAACTCCTTTTTGTTTTAAATATTCTGCCGCTAATTTACATTCTTCTAATCTTGTACCCAAGTTTAACAGGCATACTTGACTACCATTTTGAATTATTCTTCCTTTTCCAATTTCAATTTTTTCCTCTATTGACGGAAGTTCAACTCCAACACCTACTCCTCTTGGATATCTAATTGCACTTGGTCTGTCATTAATATCTACTGAGGTATTTATCATTTTAACCAATTCAGCTTCGTCACTTGCAGCCATTACAATAAAATTTGGTAAAGTTGATAAATAAGTAATATCAAATGAACCAGCGTGTGTTGATCCATCAGCACCAACTAATCCAGCTCTATCAATTGCAAATCTCACTGGTAAGCTTTGTATAGCAACATCATGAACAACTTGATCGTATGCTCTTTGTAAAAAAGTTGAGTATATTGCGGCATAAGGCTTGTATCCTTCTGTGGCCATTCCAGCAGCAAATGTGACTGCATGTTGCTCAGCTATACCAACATCAAACATTCTTTTTGGAAACTCTTTACCAAAAATATCCATTCCTGTTCCACCAGGCATGGCAGCTGTTATTCCAACAATTTTACTATCTTTTTTGGCATGTTTGACAAGAGTATTTGCAAATACTTTTGTATATGAGGGTAAATTAGATCCACTTTTATTCTGTTCGCCAGTGTCAACATTAAATTTTGAAACTCCATGATAATGATCTTTAGCTTTTTCTGCGTAACTGTATCCTTTGCCTTTTTGTGTTTTAATATGAATCATAATTGGACCCTCATGATTTGAGTCCCGTGCATTTTTTAAAATTGGAATCAGAGTTGATAAATCATGTCCATCAATTGGTCCCACATAATAAAAACCTAATGAATTAAACATAGTGCCACCAGTGAATGCAGATCTTAAAAAATCTTCTGCTTTTCCTGCTTTTGCACTAAACCTCTTTGAAAATGCCGAAGTAATTAATTTTATAGTTTCTCTAAAACTAAAATATATTTTTCCAGTCAATAATTTTGCAAGATATGTTCTCATTGCTCCAACAGGTTTGGCAATTGACATATCGTTGTCGTTTAAAATAACAATAATTTTGGTTTTAGAGGCACCTGCATTATTCATTGCTTCATAAGCCATACCAGCACTTATTGCACCGTCTCCTATCACTGCTATTACGTTTGAAGATTTATTTTCCAATTTATTTGCCTCAGCTATTCCTAGCGCAGAAGAAATTGATGTTGAACTATGAGCAGCACCAAAAGGATCGTATTCACTTTCAGTTCTTTTTGTAAAACCTGATAATCCATTACCCTGTCTCAATGTTCTAATTTTATCTTTTCTTCCTGTTAAAATTTTATGTGGATAAGATTGATGTCCTACATCCCAAATTAATTTATCATTTGGAGTGTCAAATACATAGTGAAGGGCCACAGTTAGTTCTACAACACCTAAACCTGCACCTAGATGGCCACCTGTTTGAGATACAGCATCTATCATTTCACTTCTAACTTCATTTGCAACTTTTGGTAAATCCTTTTCAGAAATTTTTTTTAAATCTGAAGGGAAATTTATATCTTTTAAAAATGTGCTTTTTTGTGTCATCTATCTCTATTTAAAATATATTCCAAAGTCTGTTTTATTTTTTTTGAATTAGAACCGTATTTTTGCAATTTTTTATCAATATTTATAATTAAATCTTTAGAATATTTAACCGCATTATCATAACCAAGTAAACTAATAAGTGTTGCTTTACCTTTTTTTTGATCTTTTCCTGTTTTTTTACCAGCGATTTTTGAATTTCCTTCATGGTCAATTAGGTCATCAGAAATTTGAAATAATAAGCCTATATCTGATCCAACATTTTCAAAAAACCTAAGCTCTAAATTTTTTTTATTTTTTATTATTGCTGGGGCCACACAACAAAAACTAAATAACATTCCTGTTTTTTTCATTTCCATTTCAATAATCTTATTTCTTGAAACTTTTTTTTTCTCATAATTCAAATCCAGGTATTGCCCACCAGCTATACCTAAATGACCTGAGCATTCAGACAATTTATTTATTAAATTAACCTTTGTTTTTTCAGATAAATATAAATTTTTGTTTGATAAAATTTCAAATGCCATTGTCAGCAATGAATTCCCAGCCAGCACCGCTGTAGACTCACCATATTTTACATGTGTAGATGCTTTTCCTCGTCTAATTTTATCATTATCCATACAAGGTAAATCGTCATGAATAAGAGAGTAAGCGTGTATGCATTCTACTGCTGCACCAATCTGTATTAAAGTTTTGTAACTAATAGAAAATAAAGAACCAAAATCTACTAGTATTTTTGATCTAATTTTCTTTCCTCCAGGAAATAAACCGTATTTCATTGCATTGACAAGATGAGAACTATTTTGATTATTAATAAATTTTTTTAGAAAATAATTTGTATTTTTTGCAATTTTATTAATTTCATTTTTCATTTTTTTTTACGATTTCCTTAATTTTATTATTTGTTTTTTCACTTATAAATTTAAGATTTTTTTGAAATTTTTTTTCGATAAGATTATTTAACTTTAATAACTCTTGATAACTATCAGCAGAATTACTTAAATTATTTTCATTCTCCAATGACTCAATTATTCTATTTGCTTTTTCAGTGAGCTCCTCCAAGGAGTTGTGCTGATAATCAAGTGGTAAATTTTTTTCTTTCATATATTAATAATTATTACATGAAATCTAATCAATCAAATATCAAAAAAGCAAAAAAGTATTTAGACAGTAACGAATGTATAGCAGTACCAACAGAAACAGTTTATGGGTTAGCTGGGAATGCTTATTCTGACTCCACGGTAAAAAAGATATTTAAATTAAAGAAAAGACCTGCAAACAACCCTCTAATTGTTCACTACTATAATCTCAAGGGTCTCGAAGAAGATTGTATAATTAATGAAGATTTTAAAAAACTGTATAATAAATTTTCACCTGGTCCAATTACATATGTTCTAAAATTAAAGAAAAATTCAAAAATATCAAAATATGTGACTAATAATAAAAATACCGTTGCTATCAGATTTCCAAAACATACTCTACTGCGAAGATTGCTCAAAATTTTAAATTATCCCTTAGCTGCACCAAGTGCGAATATTTCCTCAAAACTAAGCTCTGTTCAGCCCTCAGATGTTAAAGAAGAATTTGGAAAAAAATTAAAATATATACTCAGAGGTGGGAGGTGTTCAATTGGTGTAGAGTCTACAATTATAAACCTTACAAATAATTTATCAATATTAAGACTTGGAGGTTTAAATGTTTCAAAAATTAAAAAAATAATAAAGAAACAAGTATCAATTAAGAATAAATCTAAAAATAAGATTTCACCAGGATTGTTTTCTCTTCATTATTCTCCTGGAATACCATTAAGGATGAATGTAAAAAAACCAAATAAAGGAGAAGCATTTGTATTAATAAAAAAAAGAAAAATAAATTCTAAAAATTATTTCTTTCTTAGTAAGAATAATAATCTAATCAAAGCTGCAAGAAATTTATATCCACTCATAAGGAAAATTAAAAATAAAGGATACAAAAAAATTGCTGTTGAAAAAATTCCTAATATTGGGATAGGACAAACAATTAATGATCGGTTAGAGAGGGCATCAAAATATTAAATGACAAATTCTATCGAGGTAATAAACCTATCTAAAAAATATAAATCAAAGAATGCTGTCAGTAATATAAATTTTAAAATTGGTGAAAATGAAATTGTCGGCTTATTGGGTCCTAATGGATGTGGAAAGACAACCACCATTGGAATGATATTAGGATTACTAAAACCTTCTAGCGGTCAAGTTTTAATTAATGGAAAAAATATAGAGACAAACAAGATATCTCTATTACATAAAATGAATTTTATATCTCCTTATATTGAGCTTCCTAAAAAATTAAAAGTTAAACAAAATTTAATTGTTTATGGAAAATTATATAACGTTGATGATTTAGAAAATCGAATTGATTATCTTTCAGATCAACTTAGGCTAACTGACCTTTTGGATAAAATAACAGGTGAACTTTCATCTGGACAAAAAAATAGGGTCAGTTTGGCAAAAGCTTTAATAAATGATCCTACAGTACTGCTACTAGATGAGCCAACAGCTTCTTTGGATCCTGAAACAGGAGATTTTGTAAGAACATTTTTAGAAAATTTTAAAAAAGAAAAAAAAATTTCAGTTTTACTTGCTTCACATAATATGGATGAAGTTAAAAGATTGTGTGGTTCTGTTTTAATGATGAAAGATGGAATTATTGTAGATAGTGGAACGCCAAATGATTTAATATTGAAACATGGAAGAAAAAATTTAGAAGAGGTTTTTTTGGAAATAGCGAGGAATAAAAAATGAATTTTACAAGAATTTATGGACTTTTTTTAAGACATTTTTACTTAATCACTCGATCATTTCCAAGAATACTTGACTTAATATATTGGCCCTCAATTCAAATAACTTTGTGGGGATTTATCTCAAATTTTTTTGCAGAGTACAGTACTTACTATAATGGTGCAGTAGGTGTAATTCTTTCTTGTGCAATCCTTTATGATTTTTTATTTAGAACAAGTATTGGATTCAACATGTTATTTTTAGAGGAAATATGGAGCAGGAATTTTACTAACCTTTTCATTGCTCCTATGAAAATTAGTGAAATTATTATTTCTTTGGTCTTTACTGCTTTAATAAGAGCTTTAATAGGACTGGTCCCAGCTATATTGCTCACCTCTCCTCTGTTTGGAATATCTTTATTGGAATTAGGAATGCCTTTAGCTTTTCTTTTTTTAAGTTTATATATTTTTGGGATTACTCTAGGTTTACTGGTGTCTGCTGGATTACTTAGATTTGGTCCTTCGTTTGAAAACATTGCATGGTCTACAATGTTTTTGTTAGCTCCGTTTGGTTGTATTTATTATCCTGTTGAAATTTTACCAGGAATCTTTCAGTCTATCGCTTTTGCACTCCCACTCGTTTATATATTTGAAGAGACAAGAAATATTCTAGTAAACGGTCAGGTAAGTTATGAAAATATATATAATGCCCTTTATCTTAATATTTTTTATCTTATTCTATCAATATCGATTTTTTATTACTCGTTTGATAAAGCTCGTGATAAAGGAACTTTGATAAATATTGGTGAATAATTGGTGCGCCTGCTAGGAGTCGAACCCAGAACCTCCTGATCCGAAGTCAGGCGCTCTATCCAGTTGAGCTACAAGCGCATATAGTATTAATATTATATTTTATGGAAAAAAACATTAATTTTATTGTTCAACAGGAAGAAAATAATTCAAGAGTTGATATTTTGATCAATCAAAGAGAGAAGTTAATTAGCAGAACTAGAATAAAAAATTTAATATTAAAAAATAAACTCAAATTAAATAATATAATCACAAATAATCCCTCTAAAAAAGTTAATACTGGAGATCAGGTTGTTCTCGAAATACCAAAACCAGAAGTAGCATCATTAAAGCCATATGATTATAAACTAGAAATTATACATGAAGATGAAGACTTAATGGTGATCAATAAGCCAGCTGGTATAATTATGCACCCTGGTGCGGGCAACTATGATAAAACAATTGTCAATGCCTTAATGCATTATGATAAAAATTCCTTATCTAATATCGGTGACGAATTAAGACCAGGAATTGTTCATAGAATTGACAAAAATACCTCAGGATTAGTAGTAATTGCAAAAAACAATCAAGCGCATGAGAATTTATCAAAACAATTTAGCGAACATACTATTTTAAGAGAGTACCAGCTATTAATATGGGGAAAATTAAGACCTTCTAAAGGACAAATAGTTACTTTCCTAACACGTAGTTCAAGAAATAGGCAACTAATGGAGGTTAGTCGTTCTAAAGGAAAGGAAGCAATTACGAATTATAAAACTCTTGAAATTTTTGAAAATGAAAAGACACCCACATTAAGTTTAGTAGAATGTAAACTAGAAACAGGTCGTACCCATCAAATTAGGGTCCATATGAATTATAAGGGGAACAGTATAGTCGGTGATGATAAATATAAAAAAAAATATAAAAAACTAAAAAATATAGATTTAAAAATCCAAAATTCGATATCTGATTTAACAAGACAATTTTTACATGCTAAAACTCTTGGTTTCATGCATCCAAAAAATAATCAAAAAATGCATTTTTCCTCAAAATTGCCACATGAGCTAAATATTATTTTGGAAATGCTTAGAAACACTAATAAATAAAACATTGAAAATTACTTTAAATTAGCTAAATAAATTCTCTTATGAACACTGTCAGCAATAATTTACCATCCCTATCTAACGAAGGAGGTTTGTCAGCATACTTAGACCAAATTAAAAAATTCCCAATGCTTGCTGCTGAAGAAGAATATATGCTAGCAAAAAATTGGAAAACTACAGGAAATATTAAATCGGCTGAAAAATTAGTTACAAGCCATCTTAGATTAGTTGCTAAAATTGCAATGGGATATAAAGGCTATGGTTTACCAGTTAATGAAATGATTTCAGAAGGCAATGTGGGATTGATGCAAGCTGTTAAAAAATTTGAACCAGAAAAAGGTTTTAGGTTGGCGACATATGCTATGTGGTGGATCAAAGCTTCAATTCAAGAATATATATTAAGATCTTGGAGCCTAGTAAAAATTGGAACTACAACAGCCCAAAAAAAATTATTTTTTAATTTGAAAAAAATTAAAAATCAAATTGCACCTCAACAAGAAGGAGATTTGAGAGATGAACATGTTGATCATATTGCTAACAAGCTTGACGTAAGTAAAGAAGAAGTTGTTTCAATGAATAGAAGATTGTCAGGTAAAGAGTTTTCCCTAAATGCTCAAGTTGGTGAAGATGGAGATGAGTGGCAAGACTGGTTAGTTGATAAAGAATTAGATCACGATCTAAAGTTTGCTCACCATGAGGAAATGGAGCAAAGAAAAGATTTATTAAAAGATTCTATTAAAGTTTTGAATGATAGAGAAAGAGAAATTTTATACTCAAGAAGACTGAATGATAATCCAACAACATTAGAAGATTTAAGTCAGAAATATAAAATTAGCCGAGAAAGAGTAAGACAAATTGAAAATAAAGCTTTTGAAAAACTTCAAAAGCATATGCTTCTTTTAGCAAAATCTAAAAATTTATTGCCAGCTAATTAAATTTCAAAAGGGTTTTCAACTAATATTGTATCTTCTCTCTCAGGACTAGTAGATATACTTGAAATCTTTGCGCCTATAAAATCCTCAATTGCGAAAATATATTTTTTTGCATTTTCTGGTAGAGCATCCATGTTTTTTATTCCACTTGTTGAAGATTTCCATCCTGGGAAAGTTTTGAATATCGGTTTTATTTTTAATTGATCCTCAACAGCTGCTGGTAAGTAATCGATTTTTTTTCCATCTAACTCATAATGTATACACATTTTAATTTCATCCAATTCGTCTAATACGTCTAATTTAGTAAGTGCAATTCCATCGATCCCAGAAATTTTAATAGTTTGTCTAACCAGAACACCATCGAACCAACCACATCTTCTTTTTCTGCTAGTAACAGTTCCAAATTCTTTTCCTCTAGTGCCTAATAATTCTCCTATATCATCTTTTAATTCCGTTGGAAAAGGCCCTTCTCCTACACGAGTAGTGTATGCTTTAGTTATTCCTAGTACATAATTTATTGAATTTGGTCCACAACCAGTTCCTGTTGCAGCGCTTGAGGCTACAGTATTAGATGAAGTGACATAAGGATAGGTTCCATGATCTACATCTAATAAAATTCCTTGAGCCCCTTCAAATAAAATTTTCTTTTTTTGTTTTTTAAATTGATCAATTTTAAGCCATACAGGTTGAGAAAATTGTAGTATTTTTGGTGCAATTTTTAATAGTTCTTCTTTTAATTGTTCTTTTTCAAAAATTTTTTTTCCTAAACCTTTTCTAATAGCATTGTGGTGTACCAAAACTGATTCAAGTCTATGATCTAAATTTTGCTCAGATCTTAAATCCATTACTCTTATAGATCTTCTGCCAACTTTATCCTCATAAGCTGGTCCAATTCCTCGTCTCGTGGTCCCAATTTTTCCTTTACCAGCTGCGTCTTCTCTTATTTCATCCATTTCTCTATGAAATGGTAAAATTAAATTTGCAGACTCCGAAATAATAAAATTATCAACATTAACATCTACTCCTTTTAATTTTATTTCTTCTACTTCGTCTAACAATGCCCAAGGATCAACAACTACTCCATTACCAATAATTGAAATCTTATTTTTTCTTACTATTCCTGAGGGTAGCAATCTTAATTTATAAGTTACACCATCAATAACAAGTGTATGTCCGGCATTGTGTCCTCCTTGGAATCTTATCACAACGTCAGCCTGTTCAGATAGCCAATCAACTATCTTACCCTTTCCTTCATCTCCCCATTGCGATCCAACGACTACAATATTTTTCATTATTTAAATATTTTATTTATGTTCATAGAGTTAAGATGATTTATAGGACCGTGACCCTTGCCATAATTAGGATTAGATTTAATAGCTAAACTTACATACTTAATTCCAAGCTCACAAGATTTCTTTACTGGTTTTCCACATGATAAAAATGTTGCTACAGCACTGGATAAAGTACAACCAGTTCCATGGGTATTTTTTGTTTTAACTCTTTTGCTATTAAAAATTTTGATATCTTTATTGTTTACATAAATATCATGAACAAATTCTCCTTTTAAATGACCACCTTTAATAAGAACATTTTTTACCCCTAGCTGAATTAACTTTTGCGCAACAACAATCATGTCCTGTTTTGTTTTTATTTTGGTATTAGTTAAAATTTCTGCCTCAGGAATATTTGGAGTTATCATCAATACTTTCTTTATCAAAGTAGATTTAAGTAAATTTATTGCCTTATTATCAATTAATTTCGCACCCCCCTTTGCAACCATGACCGGATCTAAAACAATATTTCTAACTTTAATTTGATCTAATGACTTAATGACTGATTTGATTACCTTCGTTGAATGCAACATTCCAATTTTTACAGCATCTGGTCTAATATCATTTGAGGAAAATGTAACTTGGTTATAAATTTCCTTAGGATTGATTGGAACAATTGATTTGACACCAGTGGTATTTTGAACTGTTACAGCTGTAATAGCAGTCATCGCATATGAACCTAATGCTGTAACAGTTTTTATGTCTGCCTGTATACCTGCACCACCAGAGGAGTCGGATCCAGCAATAATTAGTACTTTTGATTTTGTCTTCAATTTATTTAATTTTTTTGGCAATTATGTTTAAACACTTTTCTAGAAGATCTACATTTTCACCTTCACCCATCACTCTTATCTTAGACTCTGTTCCTGATTTCCTAACTAAAATTCTCCCATGTCCTTTGATTAATTTTTCTGCAATTTTAATAGAATTTTTTATTTCTGATTTATTAATTATATTTTTATCTTTTACATCTATATTTTTTAATATTTGTGGAATTTTTTTAAATTTTGAAAAAAATACACTAGCTTTTTTTCCTTTTCTCAACGCAAATAAAGCCTCTAAGGCAACTAATAAACCATCTCCAGTGGTTGCAAATTTTCCAAGAATAATATGGCCTGACTGTTCACCCCCTAAATTAAATTTATGTTTTTGCATTTTTTCTTTCACGTACCTATCACCAACATTTGCTCTAATAAAATTAATATTAAGAGTTTTAAAGTATTGCTCTAAACCATAATTGGACATTAAGGTACCAACTACCCCTCCTTTTAACATTTTTTTATTTTTCCATCTTGAGGCCAAAGCAGCAATAATTTGATCACCATCAATTATATTACTTTTTTCATCACACATTATTACTCGATCAGCATCACCATCTAATGATATACCAATGTGAGCTTTATATTTTTTTACTGCTCTTTTAATATTCTGTGGATAGACTGATCCACAATTTTTATTGATATTCATGCCATTCGGCTCCACCCCAATAGCTATTACTTTCGCACCCAATGATTTTAATAATTCAGGACCAGCTTTGTAACCCGCTCCATTTGCGCAGTCTATAACAATCCTGAGTCCTCTTAAATTAAACTCCTCAGAAAAGTTTTTTTTTAAAATTTTAATATAATCTTTAGTTCCTGTTTCTAGTCTTTTTACCCTTCCTAGTTTTTCAGGTTCAGATAAATTTTTTTCAATATGTTGGTCTATTAAATGTTCAATTTTCTTTTCAATTTTGTTAGACAATTTCATTCCATCTGGGCCAAATAATTTTAATCCATTATCATAATGTGGATTGTGTGATGCAGTTATCATAATTCCCATATTAGCTTTCATGGTTTTGGTAAGCATTGCTAAACCATTAGTTGGTAGAGGTCCCAAAGTGTAAACGTGCATACCAGCTGAGGTTAATCCTGATACCAAAGCTGGTTCGAGCATATAACCTGATAGCCTTGTATCTTTGGCAATTACAGCCACTTGTTTGTTTTTTTTTTGTGATCTAAAAAAAGTTCCTGATGCTAGACCAAACTTAAAAAACATATCTCCATTAATATTTTTGCTATTTATCGCGCCTCTAATACCATCAGTTCCAAAGTATTTTTTTGGCATTAATTTTTAAATATCTCTTTATAAACTTTTATACCCTGCATAATTTCATTAACATCGTGGACTCTTAAAATTTGAACACCTTGGGTCATCATATAAATTGAAGAAGCTACTGTGCCTCCAATTCTTAATTTACTATCATTATTTTTAGATATTTCTTTTATAAACCTTTTTCTTGAGTTTCCCACAAGTATAGGAAAACCAAGTGAATGAAAAATAGAAATGTTCTTAATTAAATTCATATTATGTTTCAAATTTTTTCCAAAACCTATTCCTGGGTCAATGATTATTTTATTGTGATTTATTCCAATTGATCTTAAAAAATTCAGTTTTTTTTCAAAAAAATCATAAATATCCAACAATTCATTTTTATAAGAAGGATTATTTTGCATATCCTCAGGACGGCCTTGGGAATGCTGCAATACAAATGGAGTATTATTAAGCTTTAATACATTTGTGGTTTCTGGGTCATATTCCAAACCTGATACATCATTGATTAACTTCACTCCAAGTTGAATTCCTTTTTTCATTATATTTGATTTTCTTGTATCCAAAGATATTGGTATTTTTTTACTCAATAGTTTTAAAATTTTATTAATTCTACTCCATTCTAACTTTTCATTTATAGGTTTAGATCCTGGTCTGGTAGACTCTCCCCCAATATCAATTAAGTTTGCCCCTGAGTTAAACAAATTTATAGCTTGTTTAACTGCTTTATCTTTTTTATTAAATTTTCCTCCATCTGAAAAACTGTCAGGTGTCAAATTTAAAACTCCCAGCAAATTAGGAATTAAGTTAAATTTTAAATTACTAAAATTTTTTTTTTTCGAAGTAATATTCTTTAAATCAGTATTAATTTTTTTTTTTAATGAGTTTGATAATTTATTAATTTGATTGATAAATACTATTTTTTTAGATTTTCTTGTAATTATTTCAATTTGATCAAAAGAAATTTCTTTAATACCATGAAGTGGTAGTGATTTATTTTTCTCTACAAGATTTTTAGACTTAGCACCATAATAGAAATTACACACTCTTGTGTAATATCTTTTCATCTATAAGTTTAGTGAACTATCTTTGGTTTAAGTCCTAATGAACTTAATGCAGAACCCTTATCATTATCCTCAACCTTAATATCTTCTTTGTCTTTTGGATAAACATTTTTATTTATCAAATTTTCTATTTCCTCTCCTGAAAGAGTTTCATAGGTTAAAAGTGCTTTAGCTAACTTGTGCAAATCATCAATTTTTTCAGTTAGAACTTTTCTTGCTCTTTCATAACCTTTATCAACTATTTTTCTTATTTCAGAGTCAACTTTTTGTGCCGTTTCCTCTGACATATTTTGTTGTCTTGCAACAGATCTACCCAAGAAAACTTCTTCCTCGTTTTCTCCATATGCAACTGGTCCAAGTTCCTTGCTTAATCCTGCTCTCATGACCATTGCTCTTGCTCTTTTAGTTGCTTGTTCGATATCACTCGATGCTCCAGTAGTGACTTTATCTTCACCAAATATTATTTCTTCAGCAACCCTTCCACCCATTGCAATAGCAAGTTGGGCGTGTAGCTGCTCACGTGTTTGTGATAATTCATCTCTTTCAGGTAATTGCATAACCATACCAAGAGCTCTTCCTCTTGGGATAATAGTAGCTTTATGAATTGGATATGCTGCACTCTCATTAATAGTTACAATTGCGTGTCCAGCCTCATGATAAGCTGTTAAAGTTTTCTCTTCTTCAGTCATTACCATTGATCTTCTTTCAGACCCCATCATTACTTTATCTTTTGCATCCTCAAATTCTACCAAAGTAACAATACGTTTATTTTTTCTAGCAGCTAATAAAGCTGCCTCGTTAACAAGATTTGCTAGATCTGCACCTGAAAAACCTGGTGTACCTCTTGCAACTGTTCTTAAATTTACATCTGGAGCCATCTTAATTTTCTTAACATGAACTTTTAGAATTTTTTCTCTTCCAATTATATCTGGATTTGAGACAACTACTTGTCTATCAAATCTACCTGGTCTTAACAGTGCAGGATCTAAAACATCAGGTCTGTTAGTTGCAGCAATTATAATAACTCCTTCGTTAGTATCGAAACCATCCATTTCAACTAATAATTGGTTTAATGTTTGTTCTCTCTCATCATTGCCACCTCCTAGACCTGCGCCACGACTTCTCCCAACAGCATCGATCTCGTCAATAAAAATTATGCATGGGGAATTTTTCTTTCCCTGCTCAAACATATCTCTTACTCTTGATGCACCAACACCAACAAACATCTCGACAAAATCTGAGCCTGAAATAGTAAAAAAGGGAACTGCGGCTTCACCTGCTATCGCTCTAGCTAAAAGAGTTTTTCCTGTACCAGGAGGTCCCACTAATAATGCACCTCTTGGTATTTTTCCTCCAAGCCTACTGAATTTTTTTGGATCTTTTAAAAATTCTACAATCTCCTCAACTTCTTCTTTAGCTTCTTCTACCCCTGCAACATCGTTGAATGTAACTTTTCCTTTAAGCTCATTCATCATTTTTGCTTTTGATTTTCCAAACCCCATTGCTCCACCTCTTCCACCTTGCATCTGTCTCATAAAGAAAATCCAAACAGCAATCAATAACAGCATGGGGAACCATGAAAGTAATACACCAAATAAAGATGGCATTTTTTCCTCTAAAGGAGCAGCTGAAATACTCACCCCTTTTTCAGATAGTTTTTCAATTAAATTTGGATCGTTTGGAGAATAAGTAGAGAATGAATTACCATTAGAGTAAACACCCTTGATATTTTTACCTTGTATCTCAACCTTTACAACTTCTCCATTATCAACCGATGTTAAAAAATCAGAAAAAATTATTTGATTGCCTCCTCTAGGATTTGATTGAGGGCTTTTGAACATATTGTATAGGCCTATAGTTAAGAAAACTATTATTCCCCACATTGCAAGATTTTTTAAATTCATAGGTATAAAATAAGAATTATTATCAATTAAACAAGTGACAAAATATCAACCAAAATATTATATTTAGTGCTCTTTTAGAACTAAGATTGACTGGTTCACTTTATGAATTATGCAATTTCCAAGTGTAAGTTTAAGAGAAATTTTAGCCTCTCCTTTTAATTTATCTATAATAGTATCAACTTTCTTTCCTCTAACAGAATAATATTTGTTTCCAACAAATTTAATTATCTCTGTTAAAGATCTGAAAGTTACTTCATGAGGTTGATTAAAAAATTCTTTATTTAAAATAATTTTGCTTTTATCTTTATAAATACATGAATTATCTTTTAAATTTTTTGCAACATAAAATTTTATAGTTTCATTAGAGTCTTTTAAATTTTTGATTGTCAACAGAAGTTTATTCTTATCCAGCCCATCGTTTTGAAGATGATTTATTAACTTTCTTATTCTCACTCTTTTAAATTTATTATCCTCATTAGAAGGATCCTCAATATAAGATTTAAAAACATTTGTGGTAACATAATTTAGATGCTTTTTTTCAAAACTTATAAGCGGTCTAACAATATTTACTTTGTCTCTTAGAGTTTTTTCACTAAAAGAAATTAAGCCGTTTAGCCCACTTCCTCTTGAAATTCTTATAAAAAAATTTTCATACAAATCGTCTATATGATGACCTGTTAAAATAGTTTTGATATTCATTTTTTTAGCTTGATTAATCAAAAGACTATATCTTTTATTTCTAGCTAAAGACTGGATATTGCTAATCGGTTTTTTTCCATTCCACCTTAAAATATCTGACTTTATATTATGTTTTTTTAATAGTTTTTTTACCGATTGTGCTTCAGTGGATGAATTTTTTCTTAGTCTATGATCGACTATATAATAATAAGCTTTACAAGATTTTTTAATTGAATAAATTTTAGATAAGAAACATAAAGCTAAGCTATCTGGACCGCCAGAAACCCCTACAATAAAATCTTGATTCAGTTTAAAAATATTTTCAAATTTTCTATAAATTTGAAATATTCTTTTATCTCTTAATTTGTTAAGTAAATTTTTATGAGTCTTGTTTGATACATTCAAATTTTTTGGACTCATATTTTGCTTTTTGTATTACTGATTGATTTGCATTAGGATATTGAAGCTCCACACCAGTGATCATTTTACATCCCTGATCTTTTTCTCCAATTTGTACCATTGATACACCTAGTTTTAATAAATTTATTGGCGCCTTCTTGCCTTTTGGATATTTTTGATATCCTTCTAAATAAGCTGATGCAGCATCTGTATATAATTGTCTTATTCTAAATGTTTCTGCATACCAGTATTGAGCACTTCCTGCTAATTCGTGATCTGTATTAGAAAGAACAAATTCTCTAAAAGCTCTTTCAGCTGTGCTGTAGTCTCCAACTTTTAAAAAACTAGTTGCAAATTCATACTGTTTTTCTGGCGAAACATCTTGGGGTAATATTTTATCCTCTGATTGAAAATTTTCAGTTACAATTGTCGCAGTAGTTTCAACTGATTGAATTTGCTGAGACGTATCAGAGGTTTCTGTATCTTTATATGATATTGAACCAAGATCTTGGGGCTGAGAACTTCCTGGAAGAATTTTATTTTCATCTATTTTGGGTTTTAAACTTAATTTAGATGAACTATCACTTAATATTCCTGAGCTAAGTGATGTTTCTATGTCTTGAAATCTTACTTGATTATCAGCTTGAATTTTTGACAATCGATTAGAAAGTTTGTCTAATTTAAAATTTATTTCTTCAAAATTATTTGTTAATTCTCTAAACTGACCCTCGATTTCAGACAATTTAAGTAAATGTCTTGTGAGAACATCTTCTGAATTTGGATCTATTTCTAAGTCTGAGCTACTAATCGATGTATTTTCTATCTCAATTGATCCAGAGTAAACAGCCCTCTCAAGAGTTTTTAAATCATTTTTAATAATTTCTAAAGTTTCATAGATATTGTGATTATCTGCAAAGGAATTACTAACAATGACAAAATTAAAAATAAAAATAATCTTAAATACAATTGATTTTAATATCAGTTTCATTAGCTATTTACTTTATGATTATAAAAATGGCAAAAAAAAGACCCCAATACCAGTGATGTAGTTGGGGTCTTTAGATTAAAATTTTTAATTTGCTTTAACAGTAACTGATCTTCTGTTTTTTGACCAAGACAATGGGTTTGAACCAGAGTCAACTGGTCTTTCTTTTCCATAACTTAATACTGTAATTCTGTCAGAAGATATTCCATAAGTCATTAAATAGTCTTTAGCTGCGTTAGCTCTTCTTTCTCCAAGGGCTAAGTTATACTCTCTAGTTCCTCTTTCATCTGCATGACCTTCTAGTACTACATTGATACTTGAATTTTTTCTCATCCATGCCGCTTGTGCTCTTAAAGTTTCTCTAGAAGCAGTAGTTAAAATTGACTCGTTTGTTGCAAAGAAAACTCTGTCAGGAACTCCTTCAGCTAGATATTCAACTGTATCTGTTCCCGTATACACATCACCTTGCATTGAACCTTTTATATCTGTTGCAATTTCTTTTTTAGTTGCACAGGCTGATAAAACTAAACATGCGGCTAATACTATAAGTGTGTTTTTAAAAATTTTGCTTAATATCATTAAATTGCTCCTTGCTGCTAATTTCAAAGTGTTACTTTTTCACAACTAATTAGAGGTTTCAAGTCTAAAAATCAAGAAATTTCAATATTTCTAAGGTTAAATTTATATTAATTACTTAATAAAGATGACCATGATGGGTCAGATGCATCAGTAGGCGTCTTTATTTGACGCTCATTGTAACCAGTTAAATCAATAGACCACAACTTTGCGGTAAAACCTTCGCCTTTGTCGTTAGTCTTTGTTTCTCTATAAAAAATTAAAACTCTTCCATTTGGTGACCATGAAGGAGCTTCTTGATAGTAATTTTCTGTTAACAACCTCTCACCTTTTCCATCTGTTCTCATAACACCGATATAAAATTTGCCTTTGTGTAATTTGGTGAATGCAATTAAATCTCCCCTAGGTGACCATACCGGAGTTCCATAAAGCCCATTTCCAAATGAAATTCTTTTTACATCACTTCCATCACTCTTCATTATATAAATCTGTTGATAACCACTTCTGTCAGAATTAAATGTTATGTATTTTCCATCAGGTGAGTAAGACGGTGAGGTATCGATAGATGGATGATTTGTAATCCTATCTACAATTCTATTCTCTAAATCCATGGTGTAAATGTCAGATTTCCCATCTTTTGCAAAACTCATAATAATTTTTTTTCCATCTGGAGAAAATCTTGGTGCAAAAGTCATGCCAGGAAAATCTCCTACAACTTCTTGTGTCCCAGTCTCAATATCTAATAAATAAACCCTTGGAAGATTTTTAAAGTAAGACAAATAAGTAACCATTTGACTTGTTGGATTAAATCTAGGAGTGAGCACTAATTCATTTCCTAAAGTTAGAAATTTATTATTGGAGCCATCTTGATCCATGATTGCTAATTTTTTTATTCTTTGTGTCTTAGGGCCTTCCTCAGCAACATAAATAATTCTAGTATCAAAATATCCTTTTTCCCCAGTCAATCTCTCATAAACTTTATCAGAAATGATATGACCTACTCTTCGCCAATTGCTTGGAACTGTAGTAAATGCTAAAGCCATCATTTCTTTAGCTGCAAGTACATCCCATAATCTAAACTCAACTCTCAACTTGTCATCTACATAATTCACTTTGCCTGTTATTAGCGCTTGAGCTTTAATTAAATTCCAATCTTCAAATCTTGGTTTAAGATTAGCGATATCAGGAGCTTGTAAAAAAGCATCTTTACTTAAAGGATTGAATAATCCTGATGTACTCAAATTATTTTCAACAATACTTGAAATTTCTTCTCCAATATTTTTTTTCTTTAGTACTTTTTCAAAACTTTTTCTTGATTTTTCATCAATAGATAAAGGTGAAACTGCTACTGGAAGTGGATCAAGATTACCACGCGTAATATCGACCTCGATTAATGCGTATGAATTTATCGGAATTAGAATTAAAAATAATGTAATAATTTTTTTTATCATATTAATATTATATTAACCTTCTAACATCTCCCTTGCATCAAAATTTAACTGTAATTCTTTCCACCTTTCATAGCCAGTTGTTGGAACTCTTAATGGCTGACATAATTTCACAGCTCTTAAAGCACTTTCTGCTAAGACTTTATAAAATCCTTGTCCTGGTTTATTCATTCTTGCGTGATCTAAAATTTCAGTTTTTGTTACAGATCCATCTGGCTTTAATTTTAATTTAATTCTTACCAATAAGTTTTCGTTATAAGGTAAACCTAATGGAATACTCCAACATCCAAAAATTTGTGCTTTAAGAGCATCTTCTTCGCTTAATGTTAATCCTGTGTTCTCAATATTTCTCTCTTGATCTTGGGTAATATCATTGTTTTTTTTAATTACTTCAGCAGTTTCTTCCTTGGATTTATCAATTAATGCAGCAATATTATTTGGATCAAATAAATCTTTTTTTTCAAACTCTGAAACTTGCTTCACCTCTTTATCAACTTTTTCTGGATTTTGCTTTTTTTCTTCTTTTGTTTTAATTTTTTTTACAGTTTTATCAGGAAGAGGGATTGCCTCAGGAGTTTGATTTTCAATTTTTTTATTGTTTTGATCTGGAGAGACTACAGTTTTAGTTTTTGTTTTTTTAACTTTTTTTGGTGGAGCTTGTTCAGACACAAGCTTTTCTTTTTCCTTAACTTTCTCTATAATTTTTTTTGCTTTTGGGGCAAAAGGAACATTTGTTTTTTCAGCTATCTGAATTAATTCAACTGATACAATTGGGGGAATATCTAGGGGTTTCTTTGATAAAAAAGGGAGGCTCATTGCTGTAATAATAATTAACAATGCATGAAAAACAGAAGAGATAATTATACTTCTATTCAATTTAGTTACCTCTGTTTATAAGGCTCTGATATTAACGCTACCTTTGTAAAACCTGATCCAGAAAGAAGTCCCATTATTTCAAGTACTCTTCCATAATTTATAGTTTTGTCACCTCTGACATAAATTCTTGTGTCCGTTCTATTTTTTGAAACTGCCAAGACTTTTGCAATAATATTATTATATTCGACTTTAGACTCTTGAATAAATATCTCTCCTTTTGCATTTATAGACAATGTTAATGGTTCTGTTTCCTCAGGAAGCGAATCTGCAGAGCTTTCTGGTAAGTCTACTTGAACACCAACAGTTAATAAAGGTGCTGTTACCATAAAAATAATCAATAATACTAACATTACATCAACAAATGGCGTAACATTAATTTCACTCATGGGTTCTTTTGAAGAACGATTTAATTTAAACGCCATTTAAATAATAGTTAGAAACCTTTTTGAAAAATTTTCTAATTTTTCAGAATATTTTTTGGAGTCGTTATTAAATTTATTATAGGCGACAACTGCAGGTATTGCTGCTAATAAACCTAATGCAGTTGCAAATAATGCTTCCGCAATTCCTGGTGCTACTATAGCAAGACTAGTATTTCTTGAAATTGCTATTGATTGAAAAGAATTCATAATTCCCCAAACAGTTCCAAATAAACCTATAAAAGGTGCCGTAGAACCAACTGTAGCTAAAAAAGTAAAGCCTTTATCAATTTTTGCCATTTGCCTTTCAATCCCATTTTCTAAAAGTGCACTCATCCTCTCACTTAAATTGTTTCTTGTTTTTTTCTTTAACAGCCCCTCCATTGCATTTTGAAAAACTAACGCCATAGGATCTTCAAGTTTAGTTGGTAAACTATTATATAAATTTTCAGCAGACTTAGAATTCCAAAATTTTTCCTCAAATTCTTCAGAAGATTTATTTATTTTTTTAAATAACCTAATTTTTTCTATAATTACCGCCCAAGAATATACCGAGCAAAGTATTAAAATAATCATTACTGATTTTACAATTATGTCAGCTCTAAAAAATAAGCTAAATAAAGAAAAATCTGTGTTGGTGCCTAATTCTACAGCTTTTGCTGCTATGTCTGCTTCCATAATTACTCTTCACACTTAAATGTGTCATGAATTTGACTTGGATTACTCTCTTATTACTCTTCTTTATATGTCTCAAAGAAATAACTAGCTATTAGAATAGCATCTGCCTTATTAGAATCCTTTTTTCTTGATAGATGTGATGAATAATAAGGAAAAATTTCAATTGCTCTTGTTCTACTTGCGTCTTTTTCAGAATTAATTAAATTAAAATATTTCTTCCACTTTGCAGGTCGAACAAAGTAGACTGAAAGCTGCATAGCGTTACAAATTCCTTTTAGTATTCCAAAAGATTGGCCAAAATTGAACATACTAGTAACTCCTTGACCTGGCATTGCTGTAACATGCTCTATAACAACCTTTATATTTTTTTTATCTGTATTTTTTATTTTCTCTGAAATTTCATTAAAAATCTGAGATCCATTTACTTGCTTTTTATTCTTTTTACCCTCAGTCATAGTCGGCATCTCTACCACATCTTTTATTGCTCCATCTTGAAAGAAACAAATTGACCCTGATATTCCTGGATCAATCCCTATTATTAGCATCAGTTAACCTCTAAATTTACATTTGAAAAAATATTTTGTACATCATCATCATCTTCTAAAATGTCAAAAAATTCTGTTACCACATCTTTTTTTTCACTCTGAATATTTACACTATTTAGAGGTATCCATTCTATCTCTGTTGAAATAAAGTTAGCTATTGTTTTTTCTAAATTTTTCTTAACATTATAAATTTCACTAACAGGACAATGAATTTCATGAAAATCGCTATGAGATATGCACTCATCAGCTCCAGCATCGATTGCTAATTCCAAAATATTTTCCTCAGAGATTTCTTTTTTATCAATCTTAATGACTCCCAATTGTTTAAAATTATGAGAGGCAGATCCCTGTGTTCCTAAACTCCCTCCATTTTTTTGAAAAATTGTTCTTATGTTAGAGGCTGTTCTATTTTTATTATCTGTTAGCGTCTCCACTATAACAGCAATTTTATCAGGTCCAAATCCCTCATATCTTAAATTCTCAAAATTGGATCCAGTTGTTGCAGAAGATTTATCAATTGCTCTCTCAATATTGTCCTTTGGCATGTTGGCAGATCTTGCGGCTTGAATAGCGGATCTCAATCTTGGATTCATTGCAGGGTCTTTATCACCAAGTTTAGCAGCAACTGTGATTTCTTTTGATAATTTTGAAAAAATTTTTGAACGCTGTTTATCTGCTTTACCTTTTTTATGCTTTATTCCAGCCCAGTGAGAGTGTCCTGCCATAAATTTTATTTAATTTTTAAAAAAATTTCCATAAATATAACTCTCAATGTTATTTGCTAAGCCAGTATCTATATTACATTCAACCATAACGCCACTCAAAGTAGCATCACCAATAGCTGGAAAATGTTTAGTGGAGTTTTTTTTTAAAAATCTATTTAATGAATTTTCTTTATTCATACCAATGACTGAATCATAGTCGCCACACATACCAGCGTCTGTTTGATATCCTGTACCATTATTTAAAATTCTTGCATCATTGGTTGGAATATGAGTATGAGTTCCTACAACAAGCGTTGCTTTGCCATCAAAAAAATGGCCAATCGCATTTTTTTCACTTGTTATCTCACCATGAAAATCAACAACAAGTATGTCGTAATCTTCTGTTAATTTATTCTCATTTAAGAATTTCTTTGAAGCTTGAAAAACATCCTCACACTTTTTCATAAATACATTTCCCATCAAATTCAAAACACCAATTTTTATATTGTCATTTGTTTTATAAATATTAAATCCTTTTCCTGGTGCAGGTTCAAAAAGATTTTTAGGACGTAATAATCTTTCTTCTTTCTCAATATACTCCATAATTTCTTTTTGGTCCCAAACATGATTTCCTGTTGTGATAACATTTACTCCACAATTAAAAAAATCTTTACATATTTCCTTCGTTAGTCCCACCCCTTGAGAGGCAGCATTTTCACCATTAACAATTACAAAATCGATATTTTTTGATTTAATTTCACTTAAAAGATTGTTAGTCAACTTTGAACAACCAGCGATACCTACTACATCGCCCAAAAATAATATTTTCATTAAATAATCTCTTTCTCAGTTATAATTATATCTAATTTCTTATCATGTTTGTTAACTGGTATGGTTTTTAATTTTTGAAAAGAAAAAGCAAGACCAACTTTTACTACTTTTTTGATCTTTGATATCTTTTGAATGTAACGGTCATAAAAACCACCTCCATAACCTAATCTATTTAATTTTTTATCAAATGCTACCAAAGGAACAAATAAGATATCAGGGTAAACTCTATTGGTGGTCTCTGGTTCTGGGATGCCATATTTATTTATTAACAAAGGATCATTTTTATACCATTTATAAAATTCCATTTGATTTTTTTTTTTAATTTTTGGTAGTGAAATTGAGGAACCCCTTTTAAAAAAATAATTTAAAATTTTTAAATCGTTAATCTCATAGTTTGATGGATAGTATCCACCTATAATTTTCAAATTATAATTTTTTTTTTTAAGATATGAATAAATATTACTTGGACTTATATTTATTGATTTTTTTGACTTACTTTTTCTTAATTTTAATACTTTATCTCTTAACTTTGATTTAATCACAAATTTATTGGGATAAATTATCTATTTTTGCCTTTTTGACAAAATTTGATATTTGGTCGGCTGCTTCATCGATTAACTGCTCATATTTTTTTTGATTATTTTCTATCTCAATTTTAAAGTCTTCATGATTTAAATTAAGTTTTTTTATCTCATCCTCTTTCTTATCTCGGTATTCATAAATTAAAGATTTAAGTTCTTTAAATTTATTTGACAAATCTTTGAATTCATTTTTTTTTTGCTCGACCTTCTTTTTAGTCTCATAATACTCATCCATTATTTTTACAGCTGTAATTAATAAAAGTTTGTTTTCACCTAGATTGCCTAAATCATTTTTTAAATTATTAAACTTTTGACTTATTTGGATTAGTAACTCCTCTAAATGTTCTTCTTGTCCATCCTCACAGGACAATATGAATTCTTTATTATTAAATTTAATAGTTACATTTCCCATTTATCAATTTCCTCCAATAAAGTATCTGTTTCTTGATTTAATTCATCAATTTTTTCAGAAAATTCGATTTGTTTTCTTTCTTCTTGTTTTTCTTTATTTTTAATTTCCTCTAATTTCTTCGACAGCGACCCATGCTCCTCTAATAGTTCTTTATATTTAATTTCTAATTCATTTTTTTCAATTTCTAATTGATTTTTTTGCTTACTTAAATTTTCAATATTATTTTGTAATTTTGGATTGGTTAGGTCTAAATTTTTTAATTCATCTAAAACTGAAATTAATTTTTTTTCTTTTTCGTTTATAGAATTCATATATATAGATATAGTATTAAATAGATTCTTCTTAGTCTAGTCAGGATAATTTTGAATAAACTACATAATGATTTGGCAAATTGCATCAGATTTTTATCAATTGATGCGGTTCAAAAAGCTAATTCTGGACACCCAGGTATGCCAATGGGTATGGCGGATGTTGTAACCGTACTTTTTAAGAATTTTTTAAGATTTAATCCTAAAAATCCAAATTGGATGAATAGAGATAGATTCGTTTTATCTGCAGGTCATGGATCAATGCTTTTATACTCTTTACTATTTTTAACTGGATATAAGAGTATTTCATTAAATAGTATAAAAAATTTCAGACAGCTAAACTCAATATGTGCCGGTCATCCTGAATACCATCCTAATTCAGGAATAGAAACAACAACAGGACCTCTTGGACAAGGAATAGCGAACTCAGTGGGATTTGCAATTGCAGAGGAAATTTTAAAAAAAAAATTAGGAAATGATTTAATTAATCACAAAACTTATGTTTTGGCTGGAGATGGGTGTTTAATGGAAGGAATAAGTCATGAGGCAATGAGTTTAGCGGGACATTTGAAGCTTAAAAATTTAGTAATGCTTTTTGATAACAATTCAATTTCAATTGACGGTCCAACCGATCTTGCTGTTTCAGATAATTTTAAAAAAAGATTTGAGGGTTATGGTTGGAATTATATTTTAATAAATGGACATGATGAAAAAGAAATATTTAAAGCATTAAAAAATGTTCAAAAAGCAAAAAAACCAACTGTTATTTCTTGTAAAACAAAAATTGGATATGGCTCACCAAATAAATCAGGTAAAGCCACCTCCCATGGAAGTCCTCTAGGTTTAGAGGAAATTGAACTTGTTAGAAAAGCCCTAAATTGGAATAATAAACCTTTTAATATTCCGAATAAATTTTTGAAAGAGTGGAGAAAAATTGGTCAAAGATGTGAAACTCAAGAAAAAAAATGGATTAAGATATTTAACAAAAACAAAACAAAATTTAAAAATTTAAAAAAAAATAGCTTAATAAGTATATTGAGAAGAGAAAAAAGAAATGCAATTTTGGAGCCTAAAAATTTGGCTACAAGAAAATGTTCTGAGATGACACTTAATGCATTAACAAAGCAAAATCATAACTTAATTGGTGGCTCTGCTGATTTAGCAGGATCTAACAATACAAAAACAAAACATCAAAAAATAATTAAGCCTGGAGATTTTAGTGGAGATTATATTCACTACGGAGTAAGAGAGCATGGAATGAGTGGAATAATGAATGGTATTGCACTCTATGGAAATTTAATTCCATATGGTGGAACTTTTTTAATTTTTTCTGATTATTGTAAACCTTCAATTAGGTTATCTGCGTTGATGCAAAAAAGAGTAATATATGTAATGACGCATGACTCTATAGGACTTGGAGAGGATGGGCCAACCCATCAGCCAATTGAGCAACTCTCAGGTTTACGATCAATTCCAAATTTAAATGTTTTTAGACCAGCAGATAGAGTTGAAACAATTGAATGTTGGGAACATGCTTTAAAAAGTTCGAAAACACCAAGTATTTTATCTTTAACAAGACAGGGCCTAAATCCCATAAGAAAATCATTTACAAATATAAATAAATGTTCTTTGGGAGCCTATGAAGTTTTGAGAACCGATAATAAAATTAATTTAACAATATTTGCAAGCGGTTCGGAGGTTAATTTGGCAATCGAAACTAGTCATAAATTAGCCAAAGATAAAATATACTGTAAGGTTATATCAATGCCATCTATGGAGCTTTTCGATCAACAATCAAAATTATATAAAAATAAAATTTTAAACGAAACTAAATTTAAAATTTCAATAGAAGCTGGATCAAGCGATTGTTGGAAAAAATATGTAGGGAGTTCAGGTTTAACATTTGGAATCAATGAATTTGGCAAGAGTGCACCCTACAAAGATATTTTTAAACACTTTGGACTAACAGTTTCAAATATTGTCAGTAAAACCAAAAAAATGATAGGAAATTAAATATGGCAATCAAAATTGGAATTAATGGGATGGGTAGAATTGGTCGTATGATTGTCAGATCAATTTTTGAAAATAGAAATAAAAATTTAAAGATTCAGCATATCAATAACAGATCAAATTCAGAAACTGCAGGTAAATTAATTAAATACGATTCTATACACGGAAAATTTGATGCTGATATTAAATTTGATGAAAATAATTTGATAATAAATAAACAAAAAATTTCATTTTCTCAAGAGCCTAAGATCGAAAAAATTAATTGGAAAAAGTATGATGTTGACTATGTTTTAGAATGTACAGGTAAATTTAACTCAAGAGAAAAACTTGAAGCTCATATTAAAAATGGTGCAAAAAAAGTAATTGTATCTGCTCCATGCAAAAATCCAGACAAAACAATAGTTTTTGGTGTTAACGATAGCACCTTATCTAAAAGAGATAAAATAATCTCAGCTGCCTCATGTACTACGAATTGTTTGGCACCAGTTGTTGATGTCATTCACAAAAAATTTGAAATTGAAAAAGGTTTTATGACTACGATTCATTCATTTACTAGTGACCAAAGAATTTTGGACAATTCTCATAAAGATCCAAGAAGAGCTCGATCTGCAAGCCAGTCGATTGTTCCTACATCAACTGGAGCATCAAAAGCAATAGGTGAAATAATTCCAAGTTTGAAAGGAAAATTAGAGGGTGTGGCGATGAGAGTACCTACACCAAATGTTTCTCTTGTAGAATTAGTTTTTTGTACGAAAAAAGAAATTAATATAAAAAATATAAACAATGAATTTGAATTAGCTTCAAAAAGAGAACTAAAAAGGATTTTAGAAATTACTTATGAAAAATTAGTTTCTGTTGATTTCAATCATCATTCAGCCTCCGCGATTGTTGATGCGTCTTTAACAAGTGTAGTTGGAACAAATATGGGTAAAATTTCGGCTTGGTATGACAATGAATGGGGCTTTTCTAATAGAATGTGTGATATAGCTGAAAATTTGCATAAAATTTCTTAATGAGAAGCATTAGAAACGAAGCAAGTCTTCGTGATAAAAAAATATTACTTAGATTAGATTTAAATGTTCCTTTAGATAAAGAAAAAATAAGTGACACAACAAGAATAGATAAAATTCTTCCTACTTTAAAATTTCTTAATGAACAAAAAGCTAAAATTATTATTTTATCACATGTAGGTAGGCCAAGAGGTAAGGTTTTAAAAGAACTTTCTTTAAAACCAATTTGTGAAAATTTACAGGAACAATTAGGTTTAAGTGTGAAATTAATTTCACAAAATATTAATGAAATTAAAAATAAGAATTTCTTTGATAAATTTAATGAGAAAATCTTAATGTTAGAAAATATTAGGTTTTATGCAGAAGAAGAAAAAAATGACAATAAGTTTGCAAGACACTTAGCAAGTCTTGGTGATCTTTATGTTAATGATGCTTTTTCATGTTCTCATCGTGCACATGCATCAATTGTTGAAATTTCTAAATTCCTGCCTTCATTTTCTGGATTGCAACTAGATTTAGAAATTAACGCTCTTACTAAAATTACTTCTGAAATCACAAAACCAATAACCTGTATAATTGGAGGGTCTAAGATTTCGACAAAAATTGAAATCATTAAAAATCTAATACCCAAATTTGACAATATTATTATTGTTGGTGGTATGGCTAATAATTTTATTGAGTATTTTGGTCACAACATTGGCAAATCTATTAAAGAAAAAAATTGTGCCCCGATAATTGAAGAAATTATTTCACTTTCGAAAAAAGAAAAATGTGAAATAACTTATCCAGAAGATGTGCTTGTATCTAAAGATTTAAATGGATCATGCAAAAAAAAAGAATTGAATGAAATTTTGGACGATGAAATGATTTTAGATATTGGTCCAAAAACTATAAATAAAGTAACAAATATTATAAACTCAAGTAATACCATATTGTGGAATGGACCTGCTGGATATTTTGAAAACCCTAACTTTGCAAACGGCAGCATAGAAATAGCAAAAACAATAATTAATAATAATAAATTAAACAAAATTTTTTCAGTTGTTGGTGGAGGAGATACAGTTTCATTATTAAATAGTATAAAGGCTGTTGATAGTTTTAACTTTGTTTCAACTGCAGGTGGAGCTTTTTTAGAATATCTTGAAGGTAAAAAGCTTCCTGGTATAACCGCGTTAAATCAATAAATGTCAGAACTAAATAAAATTGCCCTAAAAATAATTTCTAACGGTAAAGGTATACTTGCTGCAGACGAAAGCAATGGTACTATGACTAAGAGACTTAAAGCGGTAAATGTAAATTCAACACCTGAAAATAGACTATTGTTTAGGGAAATTCTTTTCTCATCTGAATGCATGAAAAATTGTATTGGAGGTGTAATTCTTTACGATGAAACAATAAACCAAACAACAAGTTTTGGAAAATCAATCCCTGACCTAATTTCAGCCTCAGGCGCAGTGCCAGGAATCAAAGTTGATACAGGTGCTAAAGAATTAGCAAACTCTCCCGAAGAAAAAATTACTGAGGGTTTAGATGGCCTCAGAGATAGATTAAAAAAATATTATAAACTTGGAGCAAGATTTACAAAATGGAGGGGGATTTACTTTATTAGCAATAAATATCCAACCAGGCTAGCAATAAATAGTAATGCTCATGCACTTGCAAGATACTCAGCTCTAGTTCAAGAAAGTGGTATGGTTCCAATAGTGGAACCTGAGGTATTAATGGATGGAGATCATTCTGCGGATGTTTGTTTAAGCAAAACATCTGAGGTTATTAAAAAATGTTTTGAAGAACTAATCTTACATAAAGTCGATCTCTCAGGAATTATTTTAAAACCAAATATGATATTATCTGGAACTCAATCAAAAGAAAAAATATCTAGTGAAGAGGTTTCACACAAAACACTTGAGTGTCTTAAAAATTCAGTTCCTAGTGACGTGCCTGGGATTGCCTTTTTATCAGGAGGTCAGTCTGAGTCAGAAGCTACAGAAAATTTAAATTTAATAAATAAAAACAACAATACTAATTTTATTATGACATACTCATATGGAAGAGCTCTTCAGCAAAGTGCTCTTAAAGTATGGTCTAAAAATATAAAAGAAATTGAAGAAACTCAAAAAATTTTTAATCATAGAGCTAAAATGTGTACATTGGCTGCTCAGGGTAAATGGGTGAGAGAACTTGAGAGTAAATAAAAAGAAATTTATTTATCTTATTTCTCCTAACAAAATATATAAAAAATTTTTTAAAGATCTTCAAAAAGTCCTAGAAACAGGAAAAATTAGCTTTTTTCAATTAAGGCTTAAAAAATATTCCTTCAAAAATAAAATTTTAATCGGAAAAAAAATAAAAAATATCTGTAAAAAAAATAAAGTAAAATTTTTAATCAATGACGATCCAATACTTGCAAAAAGATTAAGTGCTGATGGTTGTCATTTAGGTCAAAAAGATATTAATATAAAAGAAGCTAGGAAGATAATTGGTAAACAAATTATAGGAATTACTTGCCATAATTCTATAAACTTTGCGAAAAAAGCTATAAAGGCTAAAGCAAGTTATTTAGCGTTTGGAGCTTTTTATTCTTCTAAAACTAAAAAGATTAATCATGTAGCGAATATCAAAATTTTAAAAAAGATTAAAAAAATTACTAAAACCCCAATTGTAGCTATTGGAGGTATTAATTCTGAAAACTATAAAAATCTGTTATTGAACAATGCAAATTTTTTAGCTATCTCAGGCTACGTTTGGAGTAATAAAAAATATAAACCCTTAGAAGCAATAGAGAGATTAAAATGAAAATTAACGCTGGTGAGATAAGAGTAGGAATGCTTTTGGAATATAAGAATGATTTATGGCAGGTTTTAAAAACTCAGCATGTGAAACCTGGTAAAGGTGGTGCCTTCGCACAAGTTGAAATGAAAAGTGTGGGAAAAAATACAAAGTTAAATGAAAGATTTAGATCAAGTGAAACTGTTGAAAAGGCTTCTTTAGAGGAAACAAAATTTAATTACCTTTATGAGGATGAAAGTTATTATTTTTTTATGGACCCAAAAAGCTTTGAACAAATAGAAATTAAAAAAGATGTGGTTGGAGATCAGGGAAAACTTTTATCAGAAAATCTTGAAGTTTCTGTAAATTTTTATAATGAAAATCCAATTTCGGTTGAACTGCCTAACCAAGTAAAGTGTAAAATAGAAACAACTGATGCAGCTTTAAAAGGACAAACAGTTTCGTCATCATACAAACCTGCAACTCTTGATAATGGATTAAATATTCAAGTACCTCCATTTATTGAGTCAGGGGACGAAGTAATAATTGATACAAGAAATTTAGAATACGTGAAAAAAATTTAAAGTATGATTTCAATATCCTCCAATCTTAATGTTATGATAAAGGCTGTTGAGAAAGCATCTAAGTTAGTAATTAGAGATTTTGGGGAAGTTGAAAAATTACAAATTTCTAAAAAGGGTCCTAGAGATTTTGTTACAAAAACAGATAAACGTGTTGAAAATATTATTATTGAAGAACTTAGTAAGACAAAAAAGAATTACTCTTTCCTTTCAGAAGAGATTGGAAAAATAAAAAATAAAGATGAGGATAATATTTGGATTATCGACCCAATTGATGGAACAACAAACTTCCTCCATGGTATACCTCATTTTGCAATTTGTATTGCATTACAGTCAAATAACGAAATAGTCAGTGGTTTAATTTTTGATCCTATTAAAGACGAAATGTTTTTTGCTGAGAAAAATAAAGGTTCATATCTAAATAACCAAAGGTTAAGGGTATCAAAAAAAAATGTCATAGATGATTGTTCGTTTTCAAGTAACCATGACGGAGTAAGATTTAGTAATTTTAATATGCGCTTTACTGGTTGTGCAGCTTTAGACCTTGCATATGTGGCTGCTGGAAGCTTTGATGGTTTCTTTCATAATGATATTAACATTTGG
>OBOT01000002.1_pt1 | contig 41295 bp, 39 predicted proteins | sample 1535231 | NCBI WGS metagenome assembly OBOT01 (sample SAMEA3275625, study PRJEB22092) | marine metagenome | biome: 0 | collected 2014-06-23T09:00:00+00 | depth 1 m
TTCACTATCGGTCACTGAAGAGTATTTAGGCTTAGAGGGTGGTCCCCCTATATTCGAGCAGGATTTCACGTGTCCCGCTTTACTCAAGAATTTTGTTAAACATTACTCATACGGGACTATCACCCTCTATGGTTAGCATTTCCAAACTATTCAAATTTTTTTAACAAAACTACTGGCCTAGTCCGCGTTCGCTCGCCACTACTAACGGAATCTCAATTGATTTCTTTTCCTCTGGTTACTTAGATGTTTCAGTTCTCCAGGTTGTCTCTTTAAACCTATGTATTCAGTTTAAAGTACCACATAAAGTGGTGGGTTTCCCCATTCGGAAATTTTCGGATCAAAACTTACATACAGCTCCCCGAAACTTATCGCAGTATATCACGTCCTTCATCGGCTTTCAGTGCCAAGGCATCCACTACACGCCCTTAAACGCTTGATTTATGCACAGAAAAAAATTCTGTGTTGAATCAAATTTTTATTTTGAACATTAGCTAATAACATTACTAATGTTCGGATATAGATATTGATATTAATTATTATTTTATTCACAATTTTTATAACTAAGTGTTTTGGTGGAGGATAGCGGGATCGAACCGCTGACCTCCTGAATGCAAATCAGGCGCTCTCCCAGCTGAGCTAATCCCCCATGATCTTAAATTGGTGGGCCGAGAAAGACTCGAACTTTCGACCCCACCCTTATCAAGGGTGTGCTCTAACCAACTGAGCTACCGGCCCCCATTCAAGAGAAACACTAATTTAAGAAGAGAAATGAGGACGGTCAACATTATCCGTGTATATTTTTTAGAATAAAATTTTACTTTTATTCATCCTTAGAAAGGAGGTAATCCAGCCGCAGGTTCCCCTACGGCTACCTTGTTACGACTTCACCCCAGTCGCTGACTATACCGTGGTCAAGGGTTTGAAACCTTGCCTTAAGGTAGAACCAACTCCCATGGTGTGACGGGCGGTGTGTACAAGACCCGGGAACGCATTCACCGTGGCACGCTGATCCACGATTACTAGTAATTCCAGCTTCATGCACTCGAGTTGCAGAGTGCAATCCGAACTGAGGTATCTTTTAGGGATTTGCTTGACCTCGCAGTCTTGCTTCCTGTTGTAGATACCATTGTAGCACGTGTGTAGCCCAACACGTAAGGGCCATGAGGACTTGACGTCATCCCCACCTTCCTCCAGCTTATCACTGGCAGTTCTTTCAGAGTGCCCAACTTAATGATGGCAACTAAAAGTGAGGGTTGCGCTCGTTGCGGGACTTAACCCAACATCTCACGACACGAGCTGACGACAGCCATGCAGCACCTGTGTTTCGTCCGGCCGAACCGAAAACTCTAATCTCTTAGAGTCGCGACGAACATGTCAAGTGTTGGTAAGGTTCTGCGCGTATCTTCGAATTAAACCACATGCTCCACTACTTGTGCGGGTCCCCGTCAATTCATTTGAGTTTTAACCTTGCGGTCGTACTCCCCAGGCGGTGTGTTTATCGCTTTCGCTGCGACACTGAAAATAAATTTCCAACGTCTAACACACATCGTTTACGGCATGGACTACGAGGGTATCTAATCCTCTTCGCTACCCATGCTTTCGTTCCTCAGTGTCAGTAATGATCCAGAAAGCTGCCTTCGCAATTGGTATTCTTTCTAATATCTACGAATTTCACCTCTACACTAGAAATTCTGCTTTCCTCTATCATACTCTAGCTGAAAAGTTTTGATGGCAGTTCCAGAGTTAAGCTCTGGGATTTCACCACCAACTTTTTCAACCACCTACGAACTCTTTAAGCCCAGTAATTCCGAACTACGCTAGGTCCCTTCGTATTACCGCGGCTGCTGGCACGAAGTTAGCCGGACCTTCTTATTCGGGTACAGTCATTTTCTTCCCCGACGAAAGAGCTTTACAACCCAAAGGCCTTCTTCACTCACGCGGCATCGCTGCATCAGAGTTTCCTCCATTGTGCAAGATTCCCCACTGCTGCCTCCCGTAGGAGTTTGGGCCGTGTCTCAGTCCCAATGTGGCTGATCATCCTCTCAAATCAGCTATTGATCACAGTCTTGGTAGGCCATTACCCCACCAACAAACTAATCAAGTGCAGGCTCATCCAATGGTGCATAAAGCTTTCTCCGTAAAGACTTATCCGGTATTAGCACAAGTTTCCTCGTGTTATTCCAGGCCAAAGGGCAGATACCTACATGTTACTCACCCGTCTGCCACTAAGTATTGCTACTTCGTTCGACTTGCATGTGTTAGGCGTGCCGCCAGCGTACGTTCTGAGCCATGATCAAACTCTCAAGTTTAAAAACGGCGCACACTAGCTTCTATATAAATTCTAAGAATAAAATTTATATAATGTTGAAGTGTGTACGACAAATTTTTGGTAACCTTAACCGTCCACACTTCTCTTCTTAAATTTTTACGTTTTAAATAGCTAATTGAGCAAAAAAGGCTCAATAATCCTCACTTATTTATTGTGTTAACAATAATTTTACTGAGAAAGTTCAGTGCTTATAGGCTAAAATATTAGGAAATCAAGCGTTTTACATTAAATAATTGGATCAAAATGTGCAATTTTTAAGGGTTTTTTTTGATTTTTAGGTTTCTCTAAACTAATAATTGTATCCTATTCATTTTCAAATGCTAAAAATTTTAAAAAATAAAATCAGAAAAAATATTCAAATTTTTGGTCTTATTTTTTTAATTGCTCTCACAATTGTTTCAACGAGTTACTTTAATTTCAAAAAAAATAATAACATCCAAGCTTATAATAATTTTATTGATAATGTTTATTTTAAAAAAACTTTAAGTCATTTAGTTGATAACCTTGAGCCTAAATACAAAAAAATTAAACATAAAATTAAATCTGGAGAAACTTTTGACAAAATTTTAGAAAGCTATTCAATTGAAAAAAGTGAAATCCTTAAAATAAAAAACTCTCTTAAAGACAAAGTTAATCTCAACAAATTAAATACAAAACAAATAATTCAATTTAATTTAGACAAAACAAATAATAAAATTAGTGAATTTGTGTATCAAACTTCAAATACTCAAAAAATATTTTTAAAAAGAAATATTAAAAGCGATAAATTTAAAGAAGAAATTTTATCAATAAAACTGGATAAAAAAATAGTTTATAATGAAAATATAATTTTACAAAGTCTTTACAAAGCTGCAACTGATGAAAATATTCCAGCTAATACGATAATTGAGTTTGCAAGAATTTATGGATTTCAAGTAGATTTTCAAAGAGACATAAGAAAACAAGATAAATTTCAAATTATGTATGAAATATTCTTAAACGAAAAAAATGAGATAGTTGAAACTGGAGAGATTCTTTTTGCTAATCTAAAACTTAGCGGTCAAGATAATAGTTTGTATTATTTTGATAAAGATGGCAGTGAAGGTCATTATGATAAAAATGGAAAAAGTGTTAAAAAAGCATTAATGAAGACTCCAATAAATGGTGCGAGACTTTCATCTCCTTTTGGAATGAGAAAACATCCTATAGATGGTTTTAATAAAATGCATAGAGGAACTGATTTTGCTGCACCAATGGGAACTCCTATTATGGCATCAGGAGATGGTGTAGTAAAAAAAGCAGGATGGTGTGGTGGTGGAGGAAATTGTGTAAAAATAAAACATAATTCTACCTATCAAACTATTTATGCACACATGTCAAAATTTGCTCGTGGTATTAAGACAGGCGTAAGAGTTAAACAAGGTCAAACTATAGGTTATGTAGGATCAACAGGTAAATCAACTGGTCCTCATTTACACTACGAAGTTATAGTTAATGGAAAAAAAGTTAATTCTCAAAAACTTAAACTGCCATCTGGAAAGATATTAAAAGGTAAAGAAAGAAAAAATTTCGAGACTAAGAAAATCAAATTAGATGTTTTAAAATCTGAAAAAATTATAGGGATAAACTAAGGACTTAAACTTGAGTTTCTGGAACTTTTTCTTCCTCATTCTCTTTTTTTGCTTCATTAGCTAAATTACTTTTTAAAGTTTCTTCATTTTGTATCTTAGTTTCCTCTGAAAGATTAGCTTGATCCTCACTTTTATTTTCAGAAAATCGCTCTCTTCTAATACTTTCTCTTTCATTCAAAACTCTTGTAAAATGATCTGCGTGTTGAAGATAATTTTCAGATAAAATTTTGTCACCATTTGAGGAAGCTTCTCTCGCTAAATCGTTATATTTTTCAATTAATTTTGGTGCATTATGATTGTTTCTCCCAGGAACTTTTCTTTTAAAATTCTCATTGTTTGAGAAATTTGATCCAAATTTTGGTCTGTCCCCGTTTGATTTGAAGCTTCTGTCGTTTCTTCTAAAATTATTTCTTCTATTGTTATTATTATTATTTCTAAATGTTACCATGATTTCTAAAAACTATATTTTTGTACAAACTATACATCGATCGTTATTGGCAAGATCTTTGTTAATACTATTAATATAAAATCCTTCTTTTTTTAATAAACTAATTACTTTATTTTTTTGATCAAAACCTATCTCTAAAACAAACCTACCGTTCTTCTTAATCAGTTCAGATGATTTCTTAATTACTTTTCTGATTGCTGATAAACCATCTAATCCGCCGTCTAAAGCTAGTTTTGGTTCAAACTTAGCAACATCTTTTTCCAAATATTTTAACTTAAAATTTTTAATATATGGAGGATTAGATATAATCAAATCATATTTGCCTAAATTGAATTTGTCAACATTTGATTTAAATAATTTAAGTTTGGAGGTTAATTTAAGCTTAATTGCGTTTAATTTACTTATTTTTAAACAACTTTTGCTTATATCGATTCCTGTTCCATAAAAACTTTTTCTCTCTTTTAAAATTGATAAGAGTATACACCCCGATCCAATGCCGATCTCTAATATATTCAATTTTTTTTTATTTGCTGTTAAATCTAAAACTTTCTCAATAACCAATTCTGTATCTGGTCGAGGTATCAAAATATCATCTGATACAGCAAATTCTGAGTTCCAAAAGAATTTTTTATTTGTTAAATAAGCAATTGGCTTTCCAATTGATCTTTTCTTTATCAATTTTTGAAAAGTATTTAAATCCTCTTTATCAAGGTTTCTTTTAGAATTAAGCAAAATATATTTTCTATCTTTCTCGATTGCCATCGTCATTAATATTTCGGAGTCTAAATATGGATTTTTTATTAAATTATCTTTTAATACTTTTGCACCATGAATAATTGCTGAATTAATATTCATGATTTTAAATTATTTAAGCTTTCTTCTTGAGCTTGTAAAGTTAATGACTCAATCATTTCATCAAAGGCTTCACCTTCTAAAAATTCTTCTAATCTATGTAGTGTTAAATTTATTCTGTGATCTGTCACTCTTCCTTGAGGAAAGTTATAAGTTCTAATACGTTCTGACCTATCTCCAGTCCCAATTTTAGTTTTACGATCTTTTGATCTTTCTTGATCGATTCTAGATCTCTCTAATTCATATAAACGTGCTCTCAGTATTTTCATTCCTTTTGCTTTATTTTTATGTTGTGATTTTTCGTCCTGTTGGGAGACAGATAATCCAGTGGGAATATGAGTTATTCTTACAGCACTGTCCGTTGTATTTACTGATTGCCCTCCAGGCCCTCCAGCTCTAAAAACATCTATTCTTAAATCAGAATCGTTTATTTTTAAGTCAACTTCTTCTGCTTCAGGTAATACAGCAACTGTTGCTGCTGACGTATGAACTCTACCTTGAGTTTCAGTATCAGGAACTCTTTGTACTCTATGAACTCCACTTTCATATTTAAGTGTTGAATAAATATTATTACCTTTAATTGAGGCTATAACTTCCTTTAAGCCACCAGCATCACTTCTTGAAATTGAAATGAGTTCTAAGGACCATTTTTTTTTATGGCTTACTTTTTCATACATTTTAAAGAGATCAGACGCAAATAAACTTGCTTCTAATCCACCAGTTCCTGCTCTTATTTCAATAATAGCATTTTTTTTATCTGCTTCGTCCTTTGGAAGCAAAAATAATTTTAATTTTTTTTCGTTTGTTTCGTATTGTATTTGTAAGTCACTTAATTCAGCTTCAGCCATATTTTTTAATTCTTCGTCTGATGAACTATCGTTTAATATTTTTTCTAATTCTTTTTTATCATTATTAAATGAAATATATTTTTTTGCATTTTCAATAATTTCATTTACATCTGAATACTCTTTTGATTTTTCTGCAAATAACTTTTTATCTATAGTCCCAGAAGATAAATCTTTTTCTAATGTCGAATGCCTTGATATAAGTTCTTCAATTGTTTTATTGGGTATCATTTTTAGTTTTCCAGCTCAGAAACTTTTTTTTCAACTTCTGTAACAACTTTTTCAATAATATCTTTGGTCAAAACCTTTTCACTCTGAACTCCAGATAAATAAAGCATATTATTACCTTTTCCGCCTCCAGTAATACCTATGTCTGTCATAGCTGCTTCTCCAGGTCCATTTACAACACACCCTATTATTGACAAAGTTATTGGTGTTTTTATGTGAGAAAGTTTTTCTTCTAATATTTTTACAGTATCAATTACTTGGAAAGCTTGTCTTGCGCAAGAGGGGCATGATATGATTTTTACACCTCTATTTCTTAGATTTAATGATTTTAGAATTTCATTTCCAATTGTTACTTCTTTTGTAGGATTATCTGATAAAGAAATCCTTATTGTGTCTCCTATTCCATCCATTAAAAGACTCCCAAGTCCTATAGAAGACTTTATACTTCCAGATACAAAACTCCCAGCCTCAGTGATGCCTAAATGAAGAGGATAATCACAGACTTTGGATAATTGTCTATAAGCACCAATTGATAAGAAAACATCTGAAGACTTAACGCTTATTTTAAAATTAAAAAAATCTTTATCTTCTAATATTTTTATATTTCTTAAAGCACTTTCCACTAGGGCTTCTGGACAAGGCTCTTTAAACTTATCTAATATATCTTTTTCTAATGATCCAGCATTTACTCCAATTCTAACTGAACAACCATTATTCTTTGCAGCACTAAGAACATCATGAATTTTTGACTCCTCGCCAATATTACCAGGATTTATCCTTAAACATTTAGCTCCGTTTTCAGCTGCTTCGATCGCTCTTTTATAATGAAAATGAATATCCGCTACTACTGGGATAGATACATGTTTAACTATTTCTTTAAGAGCTTTGGTTGACTCTGTATCTGGACACGAAACTCTAACTATATCGGCTCCTTCCTCAGCAATATCATTAATTTGATTTATTGTTGCTTTAACATCCGTTGTTAAAGTGTTGGTCATGGATTGAACAGAAATTGGATTATCACCACCAATTTTGACATCTCCAACATTTATTACTTTTGTTTTTCTTCTCCTGATATCTCTAAATGGTCTAACACTCATTTAATTAATCTAATTTAAATTCTTTATGTAAAGATGCAATTGCCTTTTTAACATGCTTTGCTGATACTAAAACTGAAATTTTGATTTCAGATGTTGAAATAACTAAAATATTTATTTTTTTTGAAGCTAAAGCTTGGAACATTCTATAAGTTATTCCTGGCGTTGTAATCATTCCAACACCAATTATTGAGACTTTAGATACATTTCTGTCAAAAGATAATTTTTTATATGAAATACTTTTATTTTCTTTTATTAGCTTTTCAGTTTTTTTAAGGTCCTCAGATTTGATTGTAAAAGTCAAATCGGTATTTTTTCCATTTTGTGAGATATTTTGAACAACCATATCAACATTAATCAAATTTTTAGATAATGGTTTAAAAATTGATGCAGCAACACCGGGTCTGTCCTTAACACCAACTATTGTAATTTTAGCATCATTTTTTGTTGATGAGATTCCAGTTATTATTTGATCACTAAATGATTTTTTTGAATTTGTAATCAAAGTTCCTGACTTGGATACAAAAGAAGATTGAACTTTTATATCTATTTCATTCAGCTTTGCGTCCTGAATTGAAGTTGGTTGCATAACTTTTGAACCCAATGATGCCATTTCGAGCATCTCATCATAAAAAATTTTTTTAATTTTTTTTGCTTTTTTATGCTGTCGTGGATCAGTAGTATAAACCCCTTCCACGTCAGTAAATATTATACATTCGTCTGCTTTAATATATTTAGCTAACATTATTGCTGTTGCGTCAGATCCACTTCTACCAATAGTAGTTATTCTATAATTTTTATTAATGCCTTGAAAACCAGTTACAACTGGAACTCCACCATTTTTAATATATTTATTTAATTCCTTAATATTTATTTTATTTATTCGAGCACCTGAGTGATTTCCCTCCGTAACAATTGGTAGCTGCCAGGACAACCAAGATCTAGATTTTATTCCAATATGATTCAATCTTCCTGCTATAAGTGCACAAGAAACTTGCTCACCAGTAGATAATAGTGCGTCATATTCTGCCAAATCAAAATTATTACTTAATGACTTAGATTTATTAACTAGTTCATTAGTAACACCACTCATAGCAGAGGAAATTACAACCACATTATATTTTTTCTTTTTATAGGTTGCTATAATTTTACACACTTTTTTTATTCTATCGATATTACCTACAGAAGTTCCACCAAATTTTAATACTACAGTTTTCATGATCAGCTGATTAATTATTATTTAATTAATATTTGATAAAATACATCTTAATTGCTATGTCAACTAATTATCTTCAATGAGTAGCGTAAATAAAATAGAAATAGAAAAATTTTCAAATATGGCGGATGAATGGTGGGATCCCCATGGAAAATTTAAACCTTTACATAAATTCAATCCAATCCGTATTAAATATATTAAAGAAAATATAATTAGACAATTTAAAATAAAAAATAAGAATAAGCCTCTTTCTGGAATTAATATTTTAGATATCGGTTGTGGTGGTGGTCTGCTTTCTGAACCAATGTGTAGATTGGGTGCTGATGTAACTGGAATTGATGCATCAATAAAGAATATAAAGATTTCAAAACTACATGCAAAAAAAGATAATCTTAAAATTAATTATATTTGTTCATCTCCTGAAAAATTAAAAATTAGTAAAAAATTTGATGTAATACTCAATATGGAAATAGTTGAGCATGTAGAGGATATTTCTTTTTTTTTAAAATCATGCTCTAAGCTTTTAAATAAAAATGGATTAATGTTTGTTGCAACGATTAATAAAACTTTAAAATCTTATGTATTCGCTATAGTTGGGGCAGAATACGTTTTAAGGTGGTTACCTATAGGAACTCATGACTGGGAAAAATTTGTTAAACCAGAAGAACTTAAAGAAATTTTATCCAAAAATAATTTATTCTTAAAAAAATTAGATGGAATGCATTTTAATATAATTAAAGATGAGTGGAGTATTACAAATGATCTTTCAATTAATTATATTGCAAAATTTTTAAAAAATTAATTTTTTTTATCTTCTATCCAAGGAATCATCTGCGCATCTATTCCCTCTTCTTTAAGCTCTCTAAGATCTTGTTTTGAGGCCTTTCCATAAATGCCTTTTGATTTTTTTTTACTGTTATAATGGATTGATCTTGCTTCATAAGCAAAATTATCCCCCACGTATTGAAAATTATCTTTAATGAACTTTTGATAATTTTTAATAGTATTTTTTATTTTTTGATGTTTTAAAGTATCTAATTTTGTTTCAGATTTAGACTTGCTGTTTATTAATTGTGGAGCCATCAAAGTTTTTTCTACTTTTAATGAGTTGCAGCTATGACAAGTTAAAAATTTTCTTTTTTTTAATTTTTCATATTCGTTAGATGATGCAAACCAACTATCAAATTTTATATTACAGTCTTTGCATATAAGCTTATATTTGATCATGACATATAAGTAATAATTAGATAAAAATTTTCAATATTGCTTAGCTTCTATAGTCTGCATTAATATCTATATATTTCTTAGTTAAGTCCATAGTGTACGCAGTAAAATCTTTTGTTCCTGTGTAAACTTCAACACTAATTTCTATATTTTCTTTTTTCATATATTTAGATGCCACCTCTTCACTATAGTTTTGGTAGAGTTTCCCTTCTTGTACTATCTTTAAATTTCCTAACTTTATACAAAGTTTTTTTAAATTAATTTTTGGTCCAGCCTTACCAATTGCCATAATAATTCTTCCCCAGTTTGGATCTTCACCTGCAATTGCTGTTTTTACTAAAGGTGAATTTGCTATTGAAAAAGCTATTTTTTTTGCATCTATTTCATTTTTACATTTAGAAACATTTATAGAGATAAATTTAGATGCTCCCTCACCATCTGAAACAACTCTTTTAGCTAAATTTAATAAAACATTATTCAAAGCTCTGTCAAAATTTTTAATTTTATTTTCATTTATATTTTTTACTTGTGAATTATTTATTTTATTAGTTGCAAAAATAGATACCATATCGTTCGTACTAGTATCTCCATCACAAGAAATAGCATTAAAAGTGTTAAATATATTTTTTTTTAATAATTTACTTAAAATATCATTAGATAAACTTGCATCTGTAAAAATATAAGCCAAGGTTGTCGCCATATTAGGATGTATCATGCCAGAACCTTTAGAAATTCCATAAATTTTAACTTTCTCACTGCCTATCTTACATTCTTCCATGGCAATTTTTGGCTTTGTGTCAGTGGTCATGATTGCAAGTGCTGCTTTCATCCAAATAAATTTATTTTGTGTATAACGAATTTTATTAATTAAATTTGGTATTTGATGAGATATTTTTTCAAATGGAAACTCTTCTCCAATAGTGCCTGTACAACCAAATAGAATTTCTTTTGGATTTATTTTTTTAGGTATTTCCTCGTCTTGTTTTTGTTTTTCTGTTAAATTTTTTGAAACTAGATCTGCTAATTTTTTTAAACTTTCATATCCTTGTTTTCCTGTAAATGCATTTGCATTTCTAGTATTAACAATTAAGGAAAATACTTTTTTAGTTTTTTGATTTAAGTTCCATTTTATATTTTCAGAAATAATTTTAGACTGCGTATAAAGTGAGGCGTGATTTGCGCCATCTCTGAAATAAAACATCGATAAATCATCTCTGTCATTTTTATATAAATTTGCACTCAGTACTGAAATTGACAAACCGTCTATATGATCTAGGTCTTGAAAATCAATCATTTTGGTATTTTTTGATTGTGAAGATAGAAAATTGGTTAAATTAATTCCCATATTGTTTAAATTATTTATTTAATACATATATTAAACATAATACTTAAAGAATAAATCAAATAGTCATGTTTAATCCATTAAATCTAATCTCCAAATTTATTAAATCTAGCAACCAAAAAGAGCTTGATAGGATTAATAAAATTGTTGAAAAAATAAATTCATTAGAGGAAAAATTTATAAATTTAGATGATGCAGATTTTCCTAAAAAAACTTTAGAGTTTAAAGAACTAATTAAAGGTGGAAAATCATTAGATGATATAATGCCTGATGCATTCGCGCTTGTAAGAGAAGCTTCGAAAAGAACTCGAAAAGAAAGACACTTCGATGTTCAACTAATTGGGGGTGTGGTTCTGCATGAAGGAAAGATAGCAGAAATGCGAACAGGTGAAGGAAAAACTTTAACAATCACGTTAGCAGCTTATTTAAATTCGCTTGGTGAAAAAGGAGTTCATATAGTAACTGTGAATGATTATTTGGCTAAAAGAGACTCAATAGAAATGGGTCAAATTTACAATTTTCTTGGGCTAACTTCGGGATTTATTAATAACGACCAAAGCGATGAAGAGCGTAAAAAAAATTATAATTGTGACATAACTTATGCAACTAATAGTGAATTAGGATTTGATTATCTTCGTGATAATATGAAATTTTCACAAAATGAGATGGTTCAAAGAGAACATTCATTTTCAATTGTTGATGAAATAGACTCGTGTTTAATCGATGAAGCAAGGACTCCTTTAGTAATATCTGGATCAGCAGATGATAAGACAGCACAGTATTTAGCAATAGATAAACTAGTAAGAATTTTAAATGACAAAGATTTTGAAATAGATGAAAAGGAAAAAAGCATTCTTTTAACTAATGATGGAATTAATAATGTTGAAAAACTTTTTTCTAATGCTGGAATTTTAAAAAATGATAATTTTTATGATCCAGAAAATCTACATTTAGTTCATCATGTTAATCAAGCTTTAAGAGCAAATCATTTATTTGAGAAAGGCAAAGACTATATTGTAAAAGATGGAAGTTTAAAAATAATTGACGAATTAACAGGAAGAATTCTTGAAGGTAGAAGGTTTGGAGATGGCTTACATCAGGCACTTGAGGCAAAAGAAAAAATTGATGTTCAGGCGGAAAATCAAACCCTAGCTTCGATCACCTATCAAAATTATTTTAAACTTTATAAAAAGATCGCAGGTTGTACTGGTACTGCTGTAACAGAATCTGAAGAATTCTTTGAAATATACAATTTATCAGTTGTGGTCATTCCTACTAACAAAGAAATGATCAGAAAAGATTTTAATGATTTAATATTTAGAACTGAAGAAGAGAAAAACAACTCAATAATAAATAAAATTATAGAACGTAATCAAGTTGGACAGCCAATTCTAGTTTTTACATCGAGTATTAATAAATCTGAAGTTTATTCAAATTTATTGAACAAGAAAAATATTAAACATGTTGTTCTTAATGCTAAAAATCACGAAAACGAGGCAGAAATTATAGCCAATGCAGGTAAAGAAAAATCATTAATTATTACAACTAGTATTTCTGGACGAGGTGTTGATATTCAACTTGGTGGAAAAAAAGGCTCAATTCCTGATGACCAACTCAAAATTGATAAAGATAAAATAAAGTCTTTAGGAGGTCTGTTTGTGATTGGTACTGAAAGAATGGAATCTAGAAGAGTAGATAATCAGGCAAGAGGTAGATCTGGAAGACAGGGAGATGAAGGTAGCTCAGTATTCTATGTAAGTTTAGAGGATGACTTAATGAGAATTTTTGGATCAGAGTCCATGAACAATATGCTTGAAAAATTAGGACTTAAAGATGGAGAGAGCATAGATCACCCTTGGATAAATAAAGCATTAGAAAGAGCGCAGCAAAAAGTAGAAGCAAGAAATTTTGATATTAGAAAAACTCTTATTAAATTTGATAATGTGTTAAATGATCAAAGACATGTCGTTTTCTCTCAAAGAAAAAACGCAATAAATAGCAGTGATATTTTTAGTTATTCTGATGAATTTTTAAAAGAAATAATAGGGGACTTAATTAAACTAAAAATTCAAAAACTTTCAAATCCAAAGAGTACAGAATTTAGTAACAGAATTAAGCAAATACTAGGAAAAAGTTTCACAGATAAAGAGTTTGAGGAATTAATCTCGTCTAAAGATGAAGAACTTAAAGAAAAAATACTTTCAAAATTTAATGAAACAAGAAATGAAAGAATTAAGATTCTTGGAGAAGATTATGCAAAAGATATTGAAAAAAGAATTTTTTTACAATCCATTGATTTAAATTGGAAGTCCCACATTCAATACTTAGAACAATTAAGACAAGTTGTTGGTTTAAGGTCTTATGGTCAAAGAGATCCTCTAGTTGAATATAAAAAAGAAGCTTTTGATTTATTTTCAAATCTCTTAGAAAAACTAAAATTAGACTATGTTACAATTTTGATGAATCTAAAAGTTGTTACAGAGCAAACTAAAAAAGAGAATAATAATACTGAGATTTTACCTCAAAAAAATCAAAACAAAAAAATGGGAAGAAATGAACCATGTTTTTGTGGTTCAGGTAAAAAATTTAAACACTGTCACGGTGCTTTATAATTTTAAATTAATAAAATAATCAAACCTAACAAAATAACACTTATACCAATAACAATTTGTATTTTTTTTGATTTTAAAATATTTTCAAATTTATTTTTTTTGACAGTTAATGAACTTAAATCTTCAGTTGTACTTATAAATCCATCATTCCTTCCAATTTTTAAAAACTTATTTTTTCTTTCATTTGCTATCTCTTCTGGAGATAAGTCTTTGAAGTAATCTAAATTTTGTGTGATAGAAGTTTTCAAGTTTTCAAGCATTGTATCTCTATCTCGATGAGCACCACCCAAAGGCTCAGGAATAATTTCGTCGATAACTTTTAATTTCAATAAGTCTTTTGCTGAGAGTTTCATTGCTTTTGCAGCGTCGAGCATTTTCTTTGGGTCTCTCCAAAGAATAGTTGCGCATCCTTCGGGAGATATAACTGAATAGATCGCGTTCTCAAACATTATAACTTTATTTGAAGATGCTAGAGCGATTGCTCCTCCAGAACCACCCTCACCAATTATTATTGCAATTGTTGGGACCTTAAGTTCCATGCAACATTCTATTGATTTTGCAATTGCTTCTGCTTGACCTCTTTCCTCTGCACCAACGCCTGGGTATGCACCTGGGGTATCTATAAAGGAAATAATTGGAATATTAAATTTGTTTGCTAAATTCATTAATCGAATTGTTTTCCTATATCCCTCAGGTCTCATCATTCCAAAGTTTCTTTCAATTCTACTGTCTAAATCCTCTCCTTTTTCCTGTCCAATAACTAAAACTGAATTTCCTTTAAATTTTGCAAAACCAGTTAAAACCGATTTATCTTCGCCATAGTGACGATCACCAGACAATGAAATAAAATCTTCAAATAAATTGTCTATAAAAAATTTTGATTTTGGTCTGTCCTCATGTCTTGCAACCATGGTTGTTTGCCATGGATCTAAATTTGAGTAAATATCTTTCAGTTTTTCATCCAACTCTGCTTGAGTGCTAGAAATTTTTTGAGTATCTACCTCTGATAATCCTTCTTGATTATAAGGATCCTTTAATTTTTCTATCTCATTTTCAAGATTTTTAATTTCATTTTCAAAATTAAGGTAATTTTTCATGATTTAGTTATATCGGATAGTTAAATTATAAAAAAGGCCATAAAATGATGACTTATTTAAATGGTAATTGTTATTAATTGACTAAATAATTTTAAAAGATAAAAACTCATTATCGGGAGAGACTAAACACTTTTTAGCGCCGAAGGAGCAACCACCCCGGAAACTCTCAGGCAAACGGACCGATACAGGCATAACACTCTGGAAAGAGATTAAATTCCGCCGAAGGAGCAAAACTCTCAGGCAAAAATACAGATGGGGTCATGAAAGTGCTATGCAAGAAAAATACATAAATATTAAAAGTTTGAAAGTATCAAGTGACCTTGTTCAATTTGTTAAGGATGAGTTGCTAAAAGAAACAGAAATATCACCAGAAAATTTTTGGGCAGGTTTCGAAAAAACTGTAAATGAATTAGCACCTAAAAATAGAGAATTAATAAGCATTAGAAAAGATTTACAGAGCAAAATTGATGATTGGCATATCAAAAACAAGGGATCAGAATTCAATTTTGAAGAGTATAAAAAATTTTTAATTGAAATAGGCTATTTAAAAAATGAAGGACCTGATTTTCAAATTGAAACAAAAGATGTTGATGACGAGATAGCAAAAATTGCAGGACCTCAATTGGTAGTACCAGTTATGAACGCAAGATATGCACTAAATGCTGCAAATGCTAGATGGATGAGTTTGTATGATAGTCTTTACGGAACAGATATTATTGAGCAATCAGAAGATAGTGTTTCAGAGAGATATGATCCACTAAGAGGTGAAATGGTTATTAAGTATGGGAGAGATTTTTTAGACAAATATTTTCCATTGAAAGATTTAAGCTGGAAAAAAATAACAAGCTTTGCCGTAAAAGATGGAAAGTTAAAAATTCTTAAAGGTGCTGATTTAGTTAGCTTGATAGATGTAGATAAATTTATTGGTCATAGAGGCGAAAGTGATAATCCTTCTGCAATTATTTTAAGAAATAATAATTTGCATATTGAAATTTTAAAAGACTCTAGAGCGTTTGCTGCTCAACAAGACCATGCAGGTATAAGCGATATAATAGTAGAGTCTGCAGTATCAACTATTTGTGATAATGAAGACAGTGTAGCAGCAGTTGACTCCGAAGATAAAATTATTTGTTACAGAAATTGGCTAGGTTTAATGCGTGGAGATCTAAAGTCAAAATTTGAAAAAGATGGAAAATTATATGAGAGAAAGCTAAATCCAAATAGAAGTTATATTTCTAAGGATGGTAAAGGTTTAAAATTACATGGCAGAAGCCTTCTACTTGTAAGAAATGTTGGGCATTTAATGACAAACCCATCCATTATTTTAGATGATGGAAATGAAGTGCCAGAAGGTATTTTAGATGCATTTATAACGACAGCTGCAGCACTTCATGATTTAAAGAAAAAAAATAATTCACGAACTGGATCTGTATATATTGTTAAACCTAAAATGCATGGACCAGATGAAACAGCATTTACAGATTTAATTTTTTCAAAAGTAGAAGAAGTTTTAGGATTAAAAAAATATACATGCAAAATAGGAATAATGGATGAAGAAAGAAGAACATCCTCTAATTTGAAAGAATGTATTAGGTCCTTAAAAAATAGAGTATTTTTTATAAATACGGGATTTTTAGATAGAACTGGTGATGAAATGCATACATCAATGATGGCAGGACCTATGATTAAAAAGGGAGAAATGAAGTCATCAAAATGGATTACAGCTTATGAAAATAGAAATGTGGATATTGGATTAAAATGTGGTTTTTCTGGTAAAGCTCAAATTGGTAAAGGTATGTGGGCTATGCCTGATAAAATGAAAGATATGATGGAACAAAAAACAGGTCATTTGAAAGCTGGTGCAAATTGTGCTTGGGTACCATCCCCAACTGCTGCTGCTTTACATGCGCTACATTATCATGAAATAAATATTTTTGATGAACAGAGAAAAATTCTAAATAGAAATCAAGCAAAACTTGATGATCTTCTAACAATACCAGTAGCAGATAGAACTAATTGGTCAGTTGAAGAAATAAATAATGAAATAAGTAATTCAGCTCAAACATTACTTGGATATGTTGTAAGATGGGTTGACCAAGGAATAGGTTGTTCCAAAGTTCCAGATATTAACAATGTAGGTCTTATGGAGGACAGAGCAACTTTAAGAATTTCCTCGCAACATATTGCAAACTGGATACATCACGGAATTACTACAGAAATTCAAGTAACAGAAATTATGAAAGAAATGGCAAAAATTGTCGATGATCAAAATAAAAATGACTCTAAATATATCAAAATGAGTGATGACTTTGAAAACTCAATAGCTTTCAAAACTGCATGTGATTTAGTATTTAAAGGTAAGCAGCAGCCCTCTGGATATACTGAACCGTTATTACATATTAATAGATTAGAAAAGAAATCTAATCTGAATTAGAAATTAAATTTGAACGGTTTTTAAAAGCTGAAAATAAAGTTCCATCATCCAAACTTTCTATTTCACCACCAACAGGTAAGCCTTGGGCCAATTTTGTTACTTTAACCTCAATACCTTTTAGGCTGTCCTGAATATAATATGCAGTTGTCTGACCCTCTACCGTTGCGCTTGTAGCTAAAATTACTTCATCAATATTATCTTTTTTTACTCTTTCTACTAAAGAATTAATTAGCAAGTCCTCTTTTTTTTGACCAACTGACGAAATTGTACCTCCTAAAATATGAAAATATCCACTGAATATATTAGAACTTTCTATGCTCCATTGATCAGAGATATTCTCAACAACACATATCTTATTATATTTTTTTTCAACAATCTTACAGTCATCGAAATTACACTCGATTGAATTTGATTTTAAAATTCCACAAATCTTACAACGAACAATATTTTTGTATACATCAGCTAATGACTTTGCCAAAGGCTTAACAAGCTCATCACGATTATTGATTAATTTTAATACAATACGCTTTGCTGATTTAGGGCCTAAGCCTGGTAGTTTTGATATTAGTTTAACCAGCTCATCTATTTCGTTAATGTTTTGCATGAATTATAAAGGCCATTTAAAACCGGGTATACCAAAACCACCTGTGGCTTTTGAAATTTCTTCAGAAGTTTTTGATTTCAACTGCGCTTTAGCGTTATTGTGAGCAGCAACAATTAAATCTTCAATAATAGCTTTGTCCTCTTTCATAATTTCATCAGATAGTTTTATTGTTTGCATTTCACCTTCACCATCAAGGGTTATTGTTACAGAATTAGAGCCGGAAACTCCCTCTACTCTTATTTCCTTAATTTTCTGTTGGCTTTCTTTCATTTTTGCTTCAAGCTCTTTAGCTTTATCTAAAATCTTACTGAAATCAGTCATTTTGACCCTCATCCTTCCTCAACTTCACATCTATTAATTCTGCATCAGGAAAGTTTTCTATTATATTTTTATAAGCTTCTGAAGATTTTGCTTCATCAATTAAAAGTTTCTTATTATTTAATTGTTTTTCTTTTACAGACATTTCCCCTTTAGATTTGCTAAAAGTAATAATCCATCGCTCAGCAGTCCATTCAAAAAGTTTCGATGATAAATCTTTAACAAAATCTTTATCCAAACTATCATTAAAAGATATCTCTATTCTGTTTTTTTCAAATTTTACTAAATTGACATTTTTTTCTAATTCATATTTCAATTTGATTTCTTTTTTTTCAGAGCAGACTAATAATAGATCATCAAAAGAATTTATAAGTATTTTATTTTCTGCCTTAATTTCAGTTTGTGCTTGTGGTTTATTCTTTTCTTCTTGGGAAATATTTTTTATTTGATCTATTATTTTATTTGAGTTTGTATTTTTCTCAATTTCATTGGTTACGCTTTTTTCAGCTTCAAGCTCAATTTTTTTTTGTGGTTTCACAGACTGTAAATGCATTAATCTGATTAAAAACATCTCAATCGACAAATGTTGATTTGAAACTATATCTAACTCTTCAAGAGAACTGATTGCAAATTGCCAGAACAGTACTAACACATCAGACTCTACTTTATTTGAAATACTTTTTATTTTCGAAAATTCCTCATCATTTAAAGAAAAATTTGTGCTTTCTAGCGTTAAAGAATTAATATTTTTAAAGTAATACAACAATTCTAAGAAATCGTTTATGAATACTTTTGGTTCAACTCCTTGATCATAAATTTTTCTATAAATATTTATAACTTTTGTTTCTTCACCTTTTAAAATAAGTTCAAATAAATCTATTAGTTGAGATTTATCAAAGTAACCAAATATTTTTTGTGCTGCATTCAAATCTAATTCAATATTTTCATCTAAGCTTAATAAGGCCCTATCTAATAAAGATAATGCATCTCTAACTGATCCTTCAGAAATTTTTACTATTAATTTTAAAGCATCGTCGGTAACTTTACCATTTTCTTTATCTTTAATTTTTTTAATAAACTCAAATAATTCTGATGATTTTATTCTAGATAAATCAAATCTTTGACACCTAGATACAACAGTAATCGGAATTTTTTTAATTTCAGTAGTTGCAAAAATAAACTTGAGATATTCTGGTGGTTCTTCTAATGTTTTCAAAAGAGCATTAAAAGCCTGTTTGCTTAACATATGCACTTCATCAATTATAAAAATTTTATATTTAGCTGAAGTTGGTCCATATCGAGAAAATTCTATGAGATCTCTCACATCATCTACGCCAGTTTTGCTGGCTGCATCCATTTCTAAAACATCAATATGATTAGAACTAGCTATAGAGTCACAATTATCACATTTAACTTTGCATTTATTTTCAATCCCATTTGAACAATTAAGAGTCTTTGCAACAATCCTCGCTATTGTAGTTTTTCCAATGCCTCTAATGCCTGTAAATAAGTACGCATTTGGAATTTTGTCTGCTTTAATTGAATTTGTTATTGTTTCTGCGACCACTTCTTGACCGATTAGATCGTCAAAAGTTTGTGGTCTATATTTTAATGCCAGTACTTTCGAATTATTGTTCATATATATAAGGAGACTAGAACCTGAATAACTGTCTCTACGACTGCTTCCGTTAAGATCTGGTCGGGTTCAAGCAGCATCCACCTCTAGCCTCCAAAAGTATTATAGCAGTTATATTTTCCAATCTACAAGAAAAGATTATTACTTATTTTCTCTTAACTTATCTGCTTCAAAAACACCTAAGACGTGAAAATCTTCACAATGAAGACCCAGTTCTTCTAAAGATTTTTGAACTTTTTTATCCTCAATGTGTCCATCTAGGTCACATAAGAAAAAGTAAGAATCGAATGTATTTTTTTCTGGATAGCTCTGCAGTTTAGTTAAATTTACTCCATTAATTGCAAAACCACCAAGTGATTGGTAAAGCGCAGCAGGTTTACTTTTAAGTTTAAATAAAAAAGATGTAATATAATTTTTTTCTTTAAACTCTGGTTGAGAAATATTTTTACCCATAACCAAAAATCTTGTTAAATTTCCACTTTCATTTTCAATATTTTTTTTTATTACCTCAAGTCCATAAATTTTAGCACTTAGGGATGAGGCAATCGCAGCTTGCTTAATGTCTTTAGTTTTTGAAATCATTTCAGCAGAACCTGCGGTATCTGCTCTAATATGTTCTGTTAAATTATTTTCTTTTATAAATTTTGAGCATTGAGATAATCCCTGCGCATGAGAGTATACTTCTTTTATATCTTTTAATTTTGACCCTGGTTTACCTAACAAATTATGTTCAATTTTTTGAAAATGCTCCATATAAATATTTAATCTATGTTTAAATATCAAATACTCAATTCCTATGTTTCCTGTTATTCTATTAGACTCGGGAATAATTATTTTACTTTCTGGTTCAAGTGTTGCTTTATTAAAACACTCATCAAAAGTTTTACATGGAAGTATATCGGCATTTGGATCAACTGATAAAGCTGCTAAATGGGAATATGCACCGAATGTACCTTGGAAATAAATTTTACTCATCAATCTTTATATTCCATAATTTTTTTTAAGGCCATATAATCTTCTTCAGTATCTACTCCTATAGGAGGAGATTTAGCTAACGCAACATTTATCTTAATACTATTATCTAGTGCTCTTAGCTGTTCTAATCTTTGCTTGATTTCGTTTTTAGTCTGATTTAATTCAACAAATTTTTCAAGAGTTTCGGCAGAATAGCAATATATACCAATGTGATGATAAACTTTGTCTAATTTTTTAGTTATCCGTAAAAATGTTTCTGCTTCAGAAAAAGAGTCTTCTTGAAGATTGGATTTTGTTTGAACTTTGACGATATTTTCATTTTGAAAGTCTTTTTTATTTTCTATTTTTGCAGCAAGTGTCCCCATTTTTGATTGATAGTTAATCATTTTATCTTTTAAACTTACTATATCTTCTATGTTAATCGCCGGCTCGTCTCCCTGTAAGTTCATTATTAAGTCCACATCATTAAATTTCATTTTTTTAAAAGCTTCATATATTCTGTCCGTGCCAGTTTTATGTTCTTTGCTGGTTAAAATGGCTCTACCTCCATTCATAGTCACATCTTCAACAATTTCCGTATTTTCCGTGGCTACTACTACATCTCCAATATCAGCATCTTGAGCTCTTTTAAAAACATGCGAAATTATGGATTTATTATTAATTTTTAATAAAGGTTTTCCAGGTAATCTAGTAGCCCCTAGTCTGGATGGTATAATGATCAACGTTTTCATAAATACTGAATTAATTATACCTATTAAATACCAATAGAGGCAAATTTATACAGATAATTTTGATAAATTTTTAATTTAACGTGATATATGTTCAAAATTATTTAATAAAAAAATGGATTCTTTCGAAATTAATAAAATAGTTGCTGCAGTTCTAATGGTTGCACTTTTGGTTATTGGTATTGGAAAATTATCAGATGTTATTTTTCATGTTGAAAAGCCAGAAAAGCCAGGTTACGCGGTTGACGTTGAAGAAGCAACCACAGTTTCAACTTCAACAAAAGCTAGTGTAGAAGAGAAAGTTGATATTGCTGCATTGATGGCTATGGGTGATGTGACCATAGGTGAAAAAGTTTTTAAAAAATGCGCAGCTTGTCATTCTATTGTGAAAGGCGGAAAAAATAACATTGGTCCAGCTTTATATAATGTTGTTGGGAGAAAAACTGGTGTAGTTTCTGATTATAAATATTCTAAAGCATTAGCGTCTTATGACAAAGAATGGACTTTTGAGGAGCTAAATGGTTATTTAATCAAACCTGCAAAATGGGTCAAAGGAACAAAGATGGCATTTGCTGGATTAAGAAAAGAAAAAGATAGAGCATCTGTAATTAAATATCTAAACCAAAACTCAGATAGTCCTTTACCCTTACCTTAATTTTCCAAAACAGTATAATAAAATACTCTTTTGAACATGAACTCTATTTAGAGCTTGTTGCCATACATGAGATTTTTTTCCTAAAAAAATATCATCAGTTACTTCATTTCCTCTTGGAAGACAATGTAGGAAAATACAATTCTTTTTTGCATGCCCCATAAGTTTTTTATCAATTTTAAATTTTTTAAATTGAGCTAATTTTTTCTTCTTATTAACTTTATCATTCAGAGAAATAACTTTGTCTGAAAAAATTACATCTGCATTTGAAACTGCTTTTTTTGGTTCATTGTAAATAAAAATTTTCTTTTTATTTTTTTTAACCCAGTTTCTTACTTTTGTGCCAGGTTCAAATTTTTTTGGACAGCCTATACTCAATTTAAATGAAAATTTAACTGATGCTGCAATCAAACTGTCTAAAACATTGTTAGAGTCTCCAATCCAGCAAATATTCAGTTTTGAGATGGGTTTTTTCTTTATTTCCTCAACTGTAAATACATCAGATAAAACCTGTGTCGGGTGAGATGATGGACTAAGACCGTTTATAACTGGAATTGAAAGATATTTTCTAAAATTTTCAACCTTTTTATCACTATCGGTTCTCAACATAAATCCATCCCCATATGTTGAAAGAATTTTTGCAGTATCTGCAATACTTTCGCCGCCCTGCCCAAGATGAAGCTCGTTTGATCTAAGAGTTAAAGTGCCTCCTCCAAGTTGTTTAATTGCTAGATAAAAACTTAATCTAGTTCTTAAACTCGACTTTTCAAACATTTGGATAAGCAACTTTCCCTTCAAAGGAACTCCTTTATCAACTTCAAGAGTACTTAGTTTTTTTCTCAATTTTTTTCTTCTCTTTGCATCTATTAATATTTTTTTAAGATCTTTAGATGGAATATCTTTTAAATTGATAAAGTGTTTCATTTTAATTTAATTCTTTACAAACTTTATTTATTATTTTCAAAGCTTGATTAACCTCGTTTTTTTTAACATTTAGTGGCGGTAAAATTCTGACCACATTTTCTGCTGCACGTATAGTTAATAACTTATTGTCCATAAGTTTTTTTATAAATTTTGTTTGATCTGTATGTAGCTGAATACCAATTAAAAGTCCTTTGCCTCTTATATTTTTTATTATATTTGGATAAACATTCTTTAAATTATTTAATTTTAATAAAAAATATTTAGAAATACTTTTAACATTTCTCAGAAATCTTTTATTTGAAACTATATCCATCACAGTATTTCCAACAGCCATTGCTAATGGATTGCCACCAAAAGTTGAACCATGTGTTCCTGGTGTCATCCCAGCAGCAACTTTCTTATTCATTAAAACTGCTCCGATAGGAAATCCACCTCCAATCCCTTTTGCAATTGGCACAATATCTGGCTTTACTTTAGATTTTTCAAATGCAAAGAAGTCACCAGATCTTGCTATACCACACTGAACCTCATCTAAAATTAGTAATATTTTTTTTTGATTACATAGCTTTCTCAATTCCACTAAACACCAATCAGGTATTACTTTAATTCCACCCTCGCCCATAATCGTTTCCACCATAATAGCAGCTGTATTTTTGGTAATTTTTTTCTTTAAAGACTTGTGATCTCCAAAGTCAAAATGATCAAATCCACTTACTTTTGGACCAAATCCCTCAGTCATTTTCTTCGATCCACTTGCATAAATTGCAGCCAAAGTTCTTCCGTGAAAAGAATTTCTAACACATAATATTTTGTTTTTATTAGTTTTACCAATTGAATAGAAATATCTTCTAGCAACTTTAATTGCAGCCTCAGTAGCTTCTGCACCACTATTTTGAAACATCACATAATCGGCAAAAGTTTTTTTACACAATTTTCTAGCTAACTTTTCTCCTTCTGGAATTTGAAAGGCATTTGAAACATGCCATAATTTTTTTGCTTGGGTGCTAATCGTTTTAGCAAGCTTAGGGTGTGCATGACCCAATGAATTTACAGCAATACCTTGAACAAAATCTAAATATTTTTTGTTATCAGTAGAAAATAAGTAACTTCCTTTACCATACTTAAAGGAAATTTTTTTTCGATTGTAGTTTTTTGCCAAATACGTCATAAATTTAATTTGTTTTTATAAATTTTAATTATTAGATACAAGCTATGATTGAAAATGCATATCTAATAAGTTGAACCAATATGTGTTGATAACTGAGATTTTTTGATTGTTTAATTAAAGTTAATATCAGTATATTGTTGGTATATAAAAGTTTAACACAAGATATTGATATATGAGTTGGACAGAAGAAAAAGTAGCAAAATTAAAAGAACTTTGGGGAAAAGGAAGTACCGCAAGCCAGATCGCAGAAATTATTGGTGGGATCAGTAGGAATGCCGTTATAGGTAAAGCCCACAGGCTAAATTTATCTGCAAAAATTAAAACTAGAGCAGCTACTTCAAATCAAAATTTTGAAAATTCTTTGGAAGAAAAAAATATTAAAAATAGAAGAGGTCGCAAAAGTAAATTTAAATCTTTAATAATTGAAAAAGATTTTGAGCCAGAAAATCCTAAACAACTTGAGGAGTTAGACGAAAGTTCATGCAAATGGCCTATTGGTCATCCAGATGAAAAATCTTTTTACTTTTGTGGCAGATCATCTCTTAAAGACTTTTCATATTGTAAATTGCACCTTCTTTATGCTTATCAACCTAAAGGTAAAAAAGAAGAAACGACTGATAAAGAAGAAGTCCCTGAATTTATTGAAAAGAAAATCCAAACAGCTTAGATTTTAACTTAAATTAACATCTGAGTTTTTTTCAGAATTATATTTTTCTGTAGAAAATTGTCCACCTTCTCTCCACATATAGCAATATTTTTTAACTTCCTCATCAAAATGCCTTACACTCGGCACACCAATGTCTGAGTTCGTTTTATACTTTCCAGATACAATGTTATCATATTTTAAAAGTTTTAATTGATCCCTTGTAAGCAAGGGTTTTGGCATTATTTCAAATATTCTTGCAGTCATTTCAGCTACAGGTAAAGGCATCGGTAATAAAATTCTTTTCTTGCCAATCAAATTTAGTAATTTAATTATTATTTCTTTGAAGGTAAAAACTTCTGGCCCCACACATTCAATAATTTTCGAATAAATATTATTTGAAATCACATGATAAATAGTATCTGTCAAATCCGAACAATGAATTGGAGAAAACTTGGTTGCTCCACTGTAATATAGAGGGAAAAATGGGAGTCTATTTAAAAGAGTCATAAAATTTGTAGTGAAATTATCGTCTACAGAATAAACTACAGATGGTCTTAATATTGTTGCAAGAGGAAAGTTTTTTAAAATATTATTTTCCCCTTCAACTTTACTATTTGCATAAGCTGAATCTTTAGCTTCATTTATGCCTAGGGCTGATAAATGAATAAAATGCTTTAAGTTATATTCTTTGGAGAGTTTTGCTAACAATGACGGAAAAATTGTGTGAATATTTTTAAATGTATTTCCTCTTTTTTTTTCAAAAAGTATGCCAATCAAGTTTACGCAAATATCCGATTTTTTAAAAAGCTCTCTTATTTTTTTTTCATCAAATATGTTAGCTTCAACAATGTCTATATAGCCAACATTTGCTTGAGTTTTGATAATGTAACTTTTTTGATGAATATTTCTAGTTACCACAGTAACCCTAAAGTTATTCTTAGTGAGTTTTCTTATAAGGTTTCTACCAATTTGACCACTACCACCAAAAATTAGACAATTTTTTGCTTTCATATATATATGTTTAAAAATGACCAATAATATTCATCTTCACAAAAATGATCTACCAGATGATTTGAAATTAGGCAATATAATAGCAGTTGATGGCGAATTCATGGGTCTTAATGTCAGAAGAGATCCTCTCTGCTTAATACAAATATCTTCAGGAAACTCAGATGCTCACATTGTGCAATTCGACAGAGATAATTACAATGCTCCAAATCTAGTAAAGCTATTAAAAGATGAAAATGTTAGTAAAATCTTTCACTATGGTCGAGCAGATATGTCTCACATTAAATATTATTTAAAAACTGAAACAAATAATATTCTTGATACAAAAATTGCCTCAAAACTTGCAAGATCATATTCTGATAATCATTCATTAAAAACATTAATAAAAGAATTTGCAAATATAGATATTAGCAAACAATTTCAAAGTTCAGATTTTGGAGGACAGTTATCGCCTGCCCAACTAAAATATTGTGCAAATGATGTTATTTATTTACATAAAATACACGATAACTTAGAAAAAATACTAGAAAGAGAAAATCGTATAAAGCTATACAAAGATTGTTTAAAATTTTTAAAAACAAGAGTTGATCTTGATCTGGCTCTTTTTAAAGATGATATCTGGTCTCATTAATGCCAAAGAAAAAATTTATATTAACTGCTAAAGAAGTAATAAACTTAGAAGTCAAAGCTCTTCAAAATTTAAAAAAAACCTTAAACAATTCGTTTAATCAGGCAGTTTCTGAGATTATAAAATGTCAATCAAAAGTAATTTTATGTGGGGTAGGCAAGAGTGGACTTATAGCCTCAAAAATAGCAGCAACATTAGCATCAGTTGGCACACCATCTTTCAGTATTTCTGCAAGTGAAGCTTCTCATGGAGATCTTGGGATGATTTCCAAAAAAGATATTTTAATTCTCATAAGTAATTCAGGAGAAACAAGTGAATTAAGAAATATAATTCAATACGCAAACAGAAACAAAATTTTGTTAATTGGAATTGTTTCAAGAAAAGAATCAGTACTTTATAAAGCATCCGACATTAAACTTGTAATTCCTAAAGTAATTGAAGCAGGTGGTATTGTTCCAACCGCGAGTACAACTGTACAACTTGCCTTGGGAGATGCTTTGGCTATTGCAACGATGAAGTATAAGAAATTCAGTAAGATTGACTTCAAAAAATTACACCCAGCTGGAAGTTTGGGAGCACAACTTAGAACCGTCGAAGATATTATGATTAAAGGTAAAAAAATACCTTTCGTCAATGAAAATTTAAAGATGAGCAAAGCTTTAAAAATTTTAACTGAAAAAAGTTTAGGAATTTTGATTATTAGAAATAAACATAAGAAAACTACCGGTATAATCACCGATGGCCAGATCAGGAGATTTAGTCAAAAAAATTTAAATTTCCAGTCATTGCCAGTTAAACAAATTATGACTAAAAAGCCAATATCTATTGATAAAAATGAACTTGCTGCTAAAGCACTTTCTGTGATGAATGGAAAAAAAATAACATCGTTAATTGTCAATGGCAGACAAAAACCATCAATAACAATTGGTGTCATTCATGTTCACACAATTTTGCAATCGAATATTTCTTAATGATTGAGAGGCATATTGGTAAAATTATTTTTATTATTTTATGCTTTATTGTTGTTTTAATTGTAATTAATTCAAAATTTTTTGAAAAAAAGGACACTACTTTAATAAAACCTCAAGAGTTAGAAAGTGAAGTATATAGTTCAAATAAAATAAAAGATGTTAAATACACAACCAAAGATGCTGATGGAAATGAATATATTATTACAGCGACTGAAGGTGAAATAGATTATTCAAATACAAATATTATATATCTGACTAACATTAAGGCTAAAATTAAATTAATAGACTCAGAGGATATATCAATAACCTCAGATTATGGTAAATATGACTCTGGGAATTTTGATACAATATTTTCCAAAAATGTAATAATTAATTACTTAAATAATGAAATTACTGGAGAATACTTAGATTTTTCATTAGAAAGAAACTCGTTATTAATGACAAAAAAGGTAGTTTATACAAATTTAGAAAATATTCTTAAAGCAGACGCCGTAGAAATGAATCTAAAAACTAAGGACACTAAAATATTTATGTACGAAAATCAAAAAAAAGTAAATATTAAAAGTATAAATTAATATGGCTATAATAAAAAAATTTCGGATTAAATCATTTAAAAATATTAACTCAATAATTGAATTTGAAAATATTTCATTGTCTTATGGAAATAGACAGATATTGGAAAATATAAATTTTAAAATAAATGAAGGGCAAATATTTGGGATGCTGGGACCTAACGGTGTAGGAAAATCAACTATATTTAATCTTATAACTGGATTAATTAATCCTGGAAATGGAAAAATTAAAATAGCAGGTGAAGATGTAACTAAGTATCCAGTTTATCTGCGTACAAAAAAATTTAAAGTAGGTTACGTTCCACAGTATGGTGGTTTTTTTAATGATCTAACTCTTCATGATAATTTAAAAGCAATTAGTGAAATTGTAATAGATGATAAAAACTATAGAACCGAAAGAGTAAATTATTTAATTTCTAAATTTGAACTTGATAATTTAAAAGATATTAAAGGAAAATTTCTATCAGGTGGACAAAAGAAAAAGTTAGTAATCGCATTATCATTATTAAGTGAACCAAAAGTGCTTCTGTTAGATGAATGTTTTGCTGCTTTAGATGTTTTAACAATAAAGATGTTGCAAGAAATAATTGTAAACCTACAAAATGAAAACAGAATTACAATTTGCATATGTGATCATCAAGCACGAGATCTTTTGGCCTGCGTAGATGTTGCCATGATATTGAGCAATGGTAAGATAATAGCTCAAGATACACCATCAAATTTGGTGAAAGACATAAATGCTAAAAATGCATACTTTGGTGATAATTTTAAATTTAATTAATTTGAAATGCCAGATCCGTTAATCATCAATGATAAAATAGGAAGATTTAAACAGGTTATTTCAGTTAGTGGCGACAAAAGTATAAGCATAAGGTGGGTTCTTCTCTCTTCTTTGGCAAAAGGAGTATCCAATGCAAAAAACTTATTATTATCAGAAGATGTATTGGCAGCGATAAGAGCTGTTAAAATCTTAGGAATAAAATCTAAAATTACTAAAAAAGAAGTTAAGATTTATGGGAAAGGTATTAAAGGATATAATTATAAAAAAAATATTACGATTGATGCTAGGAACTCAGGGACTTTAGGTAGACTTATTCTTGGTCTACTAATCAATACCACATATCCAATAAAAATAATTGGCGATAACAGTTTATCAAAAAGAGATTTTAAAAGAGTAACTCAGCCACTAAGTAAATTTGGGGCACAATTTAAATTAAACAAAAGTAAAAGTTTGCCTTTGACAATTTTTGGCTCACAAAAATTGAAGTCTGTGAAATATATTGAAAAAAAGGGATCAGCTCAGTGTAAAAGCTCTGTGATATTTGGAGGAATGAGAGCTAATGGCACCACAATAATTAAAGCTAAGAAATCAAGAAATCACACAGAACTTTTATGTAAACACTTAAATTTACCAATATCAGTCAAAACAAAAAAAAATCATGATGAAATCAAAATTAATAAAGTTAAAACTATACATCCGTTAAATTATAATATTCCATCAGATATTAGCTCAAGTGCTTTTTTTATTGTTTTAACAGCTCTGTCAAATAATTCAGAATTGATTATTAAGAATGTGAACATTAACCCATCTAGAACTGGGATAATTACTATTTTGAAAAAAATGGGAATTTCTATAATTTTTAAAAATCAAAAGATTTATAAAGGAGAAAAAATTGCCGACATAATGATCAAAAGTCCTAAATCTATTAAATCGATTAATTGCCCATCGAAATTAAATAGTGGTGCTATTGATGAGTTTCTTACAATATTTTTAGTAGCTGCTAAAGCTAATGGAATCTCATATTTCAAAGATTTAGCTGAATTAAATCAGAAAGAAAGCCCTAGACTAAAATGGGCTAAAATAATCTTAACTAAAATAGGCATTAAAACTATCACCACTAAAGACTCCATAAAAATTTATGGAAATCCCACATTGAATATAAAGAAAAAAATATTAATCAAAAACTATCTTAAAGATCATAGAGTTTTTATGACAAGTGTAATAGCTGCACTGTCTTTTGGCGGAAAGTGGAATATACATGACAAAGATTCAATTAAAACATCATTTCCAAATTTTTTAAAAATAATTAATGATTTAAAAAAAAATGTTAAAAAGAAAAAATATTATTAAAATAGCTATAGACTCTCCTGCAGCAGCAGGTGCTGGAACGCAAGCAAAATTAATTTCTAAGCATTACAATCTGCTCCAACTTGATACAGGGCGTATTTACAGATATATCGCTAACATTAAAATTACAGAGCCTAAGAAATTTAATTACCAATATTTAAAAAAAAAAATTGATAATTTAAAAATTTCATCATTACATAATAAAAAATTACTTTCCGATAAAGTTGCAACAATTGCATCAATAATCGCTAAAGATAAAAAAATAAGAAAATTAGTTCATGCTTTTCAATTAAAATGTGCCTACAATCCCCCAAAAAAATACGCTGGATCATGTTTAGATGGAAGGGATATCTGTTCAGTTATTGTGCCAGATGCAGATGTAAAACTATTTATAACTGCCAATTTAAAGACTAGAGCGCTTAGAAGATATAAGGAGCTAAAAGCCAAAAATAAGAATATTTCTTATCAAGAAGTGCTGCAAAGTGTCAAAAAACGTGACAAAAGTGATACAAATCGTAAGGTTTCTCCACTTAAAAAAACAAAGGATAGCATCTTGCTAAACACTAGTAACCTAAGTATAAGACGTTGTTTTTTAAAAATAAAAAAAATAATAGACAGGAAAATAATTACTTAATGGAAATTTATAAAGATTTATCAAATCCAGCCTCCCAAGAATTCGAAAAATTACTTAACAGCCAGCTCTCAAAAATCCAAATAGAAGAAGGGAAAATTATAGAGGGTAAAATAAACAAAATTACAGAAAAATTTGTTTTCCTTTTTGTTGAGGGATTAAAGTCTGAGCCTGTTCTAGATATCAATGAATTGAAAAGTATGGGCCTAGCAGAGAAGATTAAAATTGGTGAAACCATATCTGTTTTATTAGAGAAAATTGAAGATAAGCATGGCGAGGTTTTAGTTTCTGCCTCTAAAGCTCAAAAAATTAAAGGTTGGGATAAATTAGTTGAAGCATACGAAAAAAATGAACCTATCATGGGTAAAATTACTTCTAAATGTAAAGGAGGTTGTATCGTTGAGCATATTGATACAGGTTCACTCATGTTCCTACCAGGTAGTCAGATATCAGACAAACCTTTAAAAGATATAAGTCACCTAATGAACGAGCCACAAAAATTTGCACTAATAAAACTCGATAAAATCCGAGGTAACGCTTGTGTTTCAAGAAGAGAAATTATCTCATCATTCAAAAAAGAGGACAAAGCTAAAATAATTGAAAAATTTAAAGTAGGTGACATCATTAAAGGAGCTGAAGTAAAAGGTTATAGTTCTTTTGGTTGTTTTTTTAATGTTAATGGAGAATTAGACGTACTAGTTCATCTTCAAGAAATATCTTACTCAAGAGTGAACCATCCTGATGAGGTATTTAATATTGGTGAAAAGCATGATCTAAAAGTTATAAGTGTTGATAAAGAAAAATTACAAGTTGGCTGTTCAGTAAAACAATTATCACCAGATCCTTTTGAACATATAGAAAATTATGAACTAAATAAAATATATAAAGTTAAAGTCGTAAAACTAATGGACTTTGGAGCTTTTTGTGAGTTAGAGCCAGGCCTGACTACTCTCTTACATTCAAGTGAACTAAGCTGGACAAAGAAAAATATTTCTGCAAAAAAAATGTTCAAAATTGGTGATGAAATAGATTGTGTGATTACTGAAATTGATAAAGATAAAAGAAGAGTTGCTATTTCACATAGATTAACTCAGGAAAATCCTTTTGAGACTTTTGAGAAAAAATTTCCTATCAATACGATTGTTGAAGGTGAAATTGTTAACAAAAATGAATACTCATTATTTGTTAAAATTGAGAATTTAGATGTAGATGCTTTTTTGCACTGCAATGACTTAACTTACTTGAATAATGGAGAAGAGGAATTAGCCAAATATAAGAAGGGTGATAAAATTAAGGTAATGGTCCTAGAAATAAAATCTTCAGAACAGAAAATTAGAGTTGGCTTAAGACAAACTCAAGCAGATCCTTTTGATTTCTTTAAAGATAAAACTAAAAATCAAACGATTACTGTAAAAGTTATATCAACTGACAACAAAGGTTTAATGGTAAGACCTGAGGGTTGTGAAATGGACTTTCAAATTAAAAAAAATGCAATTGCTATCAATGCAGCAGATGCAAGACCTTCAAGATGGACAGGTGGTGAAAAATTAGATGTCGCAATAGCTGATCTAGATATTAATAAAAGAAAAGTTGTATTAAGCATTAAATTACTTGAGGAAATAGAAAAGAAAGAAGCTTTAGAAAAATATGGATCAGAAGGATCAGGTAAAAACCTACCATTTTCATCTTTATCTGAGGATCTAAAGAAAAAAGAAGAAGATAATTAAAATTAAGAAGATCTAAATTGGCTATTGTAAAATCAAAGCTTTTAAAACAACTTTCAAACAATTACCCTAATTTCTTAAAAAAAGACTTAGAAAAGTTTACTAACATAATTTTAAACGAGATAAAAAGAGCTCTTAGAAGAGGAGACCGAGTAGAACTAAGAGGTTTTGGAGTATTTTCCACCAATATTCAAAAAGCCAGAATATCACGAAATCCTAAAACAGGAGAAAAAGTCAATACTCCTGAAAAAAAAACTATTCACTTTAAAATGTCCAAAGACTTGTTTAAAAAATTAAATCATGAAGAATAAAATTATATTTGTTGCGTGTGATGCATCAAAGATAATTAAAATTAAAGATATTATTGTTCAAACAAAAAATAATAAATTAAAGATCATACCAAAATTTGGATTGCAACTTTTTTACTCAAAAAATGGAAGAAAGTTCCTTGAAAAATTTAAAAGGGATTTTTGGTTAGATTTAAAAATAAATGATATTCCACAAACCGCTCTCTCAGCAATAGATAGTTTAAAAGATTTAAAAAAATGTAAGTATATTACAGTCCATGCAAATGGTGGCCTCGATATGCTAAAAGCTGTAAAAAAACATGCAAAAAAAATTAATAAAAACTTAAAAGTTTTAGGCGTTACAATTTTAACAAGCTTGAATAACAAATCTTTGAAAGAGATCGGTCATACCAAAAATGTTCAACAATTAGTTTTGAAACAAGCTGAACTTATAAAAAAATCAGGTTGTGATGGGATTGTATGCTCACCACAAGAGTCCAAAATGATTAGAAAAAAATTTAAAAATTTATTGATAATAACACCTGGCATAAGACTACCAGGAGATAATTCAAACGATCAAGCAAGAGTGATGACTCCTAAAGATGCTTTTAAGAATAAAGTTTCAGGGGTTGTAATGGGCAGATCACTTACAAAAGGTAATATTAAACATAATGTAAAAAAATTGATTGATCATTTAAATCAATGATCAAAGGCTGTAAAATCTGTGGAGTTTCTGATCCAGATACATTAAGCTTTATCGTTAATCATCCTTTCCCACCTAAATTTATTGGTTTTATTTGTAACTATCAAAAAAGTCCAAGATATGTTGAGTTTAACAAATTAGAAAAGTTGTTAAATATAAATAAGAATAATTCTCAATATGTCGCTGTATTAGTTAAGCCCAATGAAGAAATATTAGAACAAATTAAAAATCTTCCTTTTGACTACTACCAATTGTATGATTGCACGCCTGAACAAATAAACTCAATCAAAATAAAATATAATAAAAAAATAATTACCGCATTTACTGTTAAAGACAAATCAGACTTAGAAAAATATCAAGATTTTAATGAGGTAACTGATATTTATTTATTTGATAGTAAAGGTTATGAAAAAAGTGAAGCATTTGATCACAATCTAATTATGGATATCAAAATTAATAAAAAATTGATGCTTGCTGGTAACATTAAGTACAATGACGACTTAGAAAATTATGGAAAAATAGCAGATTTTATAGATTTATCTGGAGGGTTAGAAACTTCTGGATTAAAAGATCTATCCAAAATAGAAATTTTTTTAAAAAAAGTAAAACAAATTAAAAATGAAACTTAAAAAAGGTGTGCCATTAATTGATCAACATGACCAATTTGGTTTTTGGGGAGGAAAATTTGGAGGTAGCTTCATTCCTGAAACTCTAAAAAAACCTGTAGAGGACTTAACAGAAGAATTTAAGAAATTAAGAAAAAATAAAAAATTTATTAAAAAGAGGGACTATTATTTTAAAAATTACATTGGCGCTCCAACCTCTTTTGTAAAATTAGAGAATTTATCTAGTCATCTAGGTGGTGCTCAAATATGGGCAAAAGTTGTCTCTGAAGCTAACGGGGGTGCTCACAAAATATATAATGCGACTGTGCATGCACTTCTTTGTAAAGCGATGGGTAAAAAATATATCGTTGGTGACACAGGAGCTGGTTATGCAGGAAAAATGTTAAGTATGGCTGCAAAAAAGTTTGGCTTGAAATGTAAAATATTTATGGGTGCTAAAGATATTAAAAGACAAAAACCAAACTGTGATGCAATGAAAAAAAATGGGGCTGAGATTGTCCCTGTTTATTCTGGCAGCCAGACCTTGGTAGATGCCGTAAGTGAATGCATGAGATACTGGGTATCAAACTGCGATAATACTCATATGTGTGTTGGTAGTACAGTAGGACCAAATATATTTGTTAAAATATGTGGGTGGAGCACCGCCCAAATATCCAGAGAATTAAAAGTACAATTAAAATCTAAATTTAAAAAAATTCCAAACAAAATTAAATTAATAAATTGTGTAGGTGGTGGAAGTTCGGCTTATGGCTTCTGGAGTGAATTTATAGATTTTAACAAAAAACAAATTGAGCTGATTGGAGTTGAAGCAGGTGGGCCTGAAAAATCAAAACTTCATGCAGCTCCATTAAGCCGAAATGCAAAAATTGGAGTTTTACATGGTGCTGCTTCTTATGTTTGCCAAGATAATGAAGGTCAAATAAATGAAACTGAGTCTATTAGTGCTGGATTAGATTATCCAGGTGTAAGTCCTATTCATTGTTTCTTAAAAGATACCAAAAGAGCAAGATACACTTATGCAACTGATGAGGAGGCTTTGAATGCACACGTTATGGTAACTAAGTTTGAAAACCTTAATCCAAGTTTAGAGCCTAGTCATGCATTTGCTGAAGCAATTAAAATTGCTCCCAAACTGAGTAAAGATACAATTATAATTGTAAATTCTTGTGGTGACGCCAAAAAAGATAGAGATATTTTAAAAGAAAGATTGGGTAAGAATTAATGGTCTCATTAATTAACGAAGCTTTTAAAAAAGCAAGAAATGCTAACAGGCCAGCATTGTTAACTTATACGGTTGCCGGTGATAATACTAAAAAAAAATCTTTAGATATTCTTAAGTCAATATCAACACATGCTGATATATGCGAGTTAGGTTTCCCCCATAACACTCCCATTGCAGATGGTGGTCAGATACAAACAAGTGCTTACCGTGCAATTAAAAATGGAATTAAAATAAATGATGTTTTTGCAATTGCTAAAGAATTTAAGTTATCAAAAAAAACAACTCCTATTATTTTAATGGGCTATTACAATATGATTTATCAATATGATGAAAATAAATTTCTAAAAAAATGTAAAAGTTCAAAAATAGATGGTTTGATTGTTGTTGACCTTCCCTACCCAGAAAATAAAAGTTTTTCTAAAAAATGTAAAAGAAAAGGTGTTAACTTTGTACAATTAGTGTCTCCAACTACATCAAATATAAGATTAAAAAGAATTATCAAAGACTCTCATGATATGATTTACTACATAAGTATGTTGTCAACTACGGGAGGAAAATTAAAAGTTTCCCCTAAAAAAATTTTAGAAAATTATTTCAAAATTAAAAATCAAAACAAATCAAAAAATGTTGTAATTGGATTTGGAATCACTGAGAAAACTATTAAATCACTCAAAAAAGCTGATGGTTTAGTTGTAGGAAGCGCAATTTGTAAGGAAATTTCTAAATCCATTAAAAACAGACAAAATGCTGTCACAAATGTTACTAATGTAGTTAGAAGATTAAAAAATAAAATTAAATGAACTGGATTACAAAAATAATTAAAGCTGGTGAAAAAATCAAAACAGCTATCAAAGAAAGAGCATCAAAAGAAGACATCGCAAATAGTGATTGGACTTCATGTTGCATAGGTCCAATACTTAAAAAAGATTTAGAAAATAACTTATGGGTTTGTCCTGAATGTAACAAGCACCACCGAATTAAGCCTAAACAGAGATTTGATATTTTATTTGGTAAAAACAATTATGAAATATTTAAAACTCCTATTCCAAAAGATGATCCATTAAATTGGACTGATTCCAAGACATATAAAGACAGATTAAAAAGTGCACGAAAAAAAACTGGTTTAGAGTGTGGAATGATGGTTGCATCTGGCACTATTGACAATATTAAAATTACTGCAGTTGCATCTGATTTTGATTTTTTAGGTGCCTCAATGGCTGCTGCTGAAGGTGAAGCTTTTTTATATGGAATTCAACATGCGATAGAAAATAAAACTCCTTTTTTATGTATTAGTGCTGGTGGCGGAATGAGAATGATGGAAAGTTTAATTTCATTATCTCAGATGACAAGAACTACTCTAGCAATTAATGAATTAAAAAAAAATGGTTTACCTTACTTGGTTTGTATTACGGACCCAACTGCCGGAGGAATAACTGCCTCTTATGCAATGCTAGGTGATATCAATATTGCAGAACCTGGCGCATTGATTGCATTTGCAGGAGCTAGAGTAATTCAAGGTACTGTTAAAGAAGAGTTGCCCGAAGGTTTTCAAAAGAGTGAGTATGTTGAAAAAACTGGATTTGTTGACCTAATAGTTGAACGAAAAGAACTAGCCTCTAAAATAGGAACTCTATTATCAATATTGTTAAAGCGAAATTCTGTTATAACTTCTGAACAAAATGAAACTGCAGAAGATAGTCAATCGCTTACAAAAGTTGCATCCTAAAGAGATAGACCTAAGTTTAAATAGAATAAAAAAACTCTGTAAAACCCTTGGAAATCCACAAGACAAATTAAAAGCTATTTCGGTAGTTGGAACTAATGGCAAATATTCAACGATACAGGCTTTATTTGCAATCTTAAGAGAGGCAAATATTAAGTGTAATATTTATACCAGCCCCCATATCAAAAGAATAAATGAAAGATTTGTATTTAATAATGAAGAATTAAATGATGATGATCTTGGAATTCTTTTTGAGGAAGTTGAAGAAGCAAATAACAATGAGCCAATAACTTTTTTTGAAATACTAACTGCAGCATATTTTCATAATGCCTCAAAATACCCTGAAAATATTAACCTAATTGAAACAGGGCTATTTCACCGCTTTGATGCAACAAATATACTAAAAGATAATTTAGCAAGCATTGTAACTTCTATTGGTTTGGATCATTTAGATTGGTTACCTGAAAATGAACAAACAACTAAAAAAATAATATTTGAAAAAACCTCAACTTTAGTAAATTCTAATATTATTATTGCAAAGCAAAGTTCATCTGAAATTATTAACGAAATAAAAAGTTCAATTTTAAAAAATTCCTCAAAAAAATATTTTTTTAATGAAGACTATAATTATTCATCAAATGAAAATGGCTTTATTTTTTATGAAGATAAAAATGGTGGTATTAAACTTCCAACTCCAAACGTTAAAGGTCAATTTCAGCTTGAAAATATTTCAACAGCAATAGCAACCTTAAGATCAATCAACCATTTAAAAGTTAGTGAAAAACATATTAAAGATGGAATTACTAAAATTAAAAGTATCGCACGACTTCAAGAAATAGACTCTGGTAATCTTAAAGAATTGGTAAAAAATAATAAATTACTTGTTGATGGATCTCATAACCCTTTAGGGGCAAAAGTTTTGAATGAATATTTGGAAAGTTTAAATTGCAATATACATATTATTCTAGGTATGATGAGTAACAAAGATCATAACGATTATATGAGTTACTTTAAAAATATTTCTTCCTTGACCACTATAGATATCCCCAATCAGCCAAACTCAATCAAAGGAAAAGTGTTAAAAAGTAAGCTTAATAGCTTCGAAAACGTTCGATATAAAGAGAGTATTATAGATGCTATCAAGTCAATTCCGGTCAAGGAAAACGATATAATATTGATTACAGGATCTTTGTATCTTGCTGGTGAGGTGTTAAATTTAAATTAAATATTTTCGTCTAGGAATTCTTTCATATGACTTTCTGGAACTCCTCCAACTTTACGGCTAACTTCTTGTCCTTTTTTATATATGATTACTGTTGGCACTCCACGGATCCCAGCTGCAGAACCTGTATTAATTCCGGCATCTTCAATATCGGTTATATAAAAGTTTGCTTTGTCTTTGTACTCATCTGATAATTTATCCATCACTGGCTTGAGAGCTTTACAAGGACCGCACCAGGATGCTGAGAATTGAATTACTGATACGTCTTCATTTTTGATTTTATTATCAAAATCTTCATCTTTAAAATCAATAAGCATAAATCCTTTCTATAAATTGGAGCCTTAAAGTCAACTAGGCAATTTCATATTTTTTTTCAATAGACATTATAAATTCATTAATTTCGTCTAATTTTTTCAACTCTTCCTGATCATCTCGGTTAGATGCTTGATCTCTCAATGTATCAATCTCCGTGTAAGCCATACCGATGGTTTGCCACTTTTCCTTGTTTTTACTCAATATCCTCCGAGCTATTTCGCTCTTAATATTTTTGTATAAATCGGGGGGTAAAATATGAGGTGCTTCTTGGTAAATAATTTTTTGACCAAACCAGCTACATCGTTTGTCTTGAAACTTATCTAATAATCTTAATTTATCCTCCCACGATGAACTATGCCATGTTTTAAATAATGCAGTATCTTTATTGGGAATAAATTTTTCATACAAAGTTTCTTCTGGAAGCAAATCTTCTTGCGTTTGAGTTTGAGCTTTCTCTTCAGCAGCTTCCCTATTGATAATTTGAATATTTTTGCAAAAATTTTCACTATTTCTTACTAGCTTTGCTCTTTTCAGAATGGTTTCTAAATCTAACTCTGAATATGCTTTTTCTTTTAATGCAAATTTTTTATCTAAAACTACTGGAGCCTTATTAGTTTTTAATACCCTTAAAGCTTTTGGGCTTATTTTTTTCAAATTTGCTTTAAGCTCATTAACTGACAAATTTAAAAAAGGTTCTGGATCTCTTCGTAAATCCCAAACATATCCCCAAGACGCATAGGTAGGATGAAAACAATGTTCTGGATGAAGTGTACAAACAAGATACATCATATTTCTTCCTTTTACGTTCTCAAAAATAGAATAAATTCCCTCACTTTTTAAAAGTGACTCAACACTTGCTTTTGTTGAAGTACTTAAAAATTTTTCCCAATTATCTTTATGTTGATCTTTAATAATTCTAAGTATCTTTAAGCTTGTAAAAGCATCGTGATAAGCAGTGTGTTGTTGTGTGGTATCAAATCCTTGTTGTCGTGCAAGTGCTTCTAAAGCCAAACTTTCATTTCCTGCAGGTGTTAATTCAGTTTTTAAAGTTTCAGAGTTTATAGTTTGAGCAGCTCTTGCAACATGTAGACCATCAGATTCTTGATTGGGTGAAGAGTGGGTTAAATAAGGATATCTGTTTCCTTTAAAAAAATTAAAGTGAAACATTCGACGATCAAAATTAAGATTGCTCCAACCCATGAACAAAGATGGAGCTGCTTTTGAAAAGAAATTTTCGACAGCTCCTAGAAAATCATAATGTGAATAGTTGCCTTTGGTAAGTAAATCAATACTTGTAGAGTTTACTAGAAGTGCTTTTGCACTAGGTACTTCCCCTTCTGGCATTCTGCCTCTAATATTTAACTTTCCAATTTCCTTTAGGTTTTTATCCACAACTACAGCACCAACTTCAATAATGCTTCCCCAAATAGTACTATTGGTTGTTTCAGTATCGTAGATTACTATTTTATCCATATTAATATTTAAGCTAAATTTGAAAGCTCATTAAATTTTTTTAATCTTCCCAAAAATAAGTTCTGATAAACAACTAAATCATGACTTTGAATTTTAAATTCTTGGAACAATTTATCTACTGTGCAAACTAGAATTACACAAGAAGTGATATTAGAGTTATACACAATGTTATGAGCCAAAGAATATGCGCTCGTTTGTAAAAGCCATGAGTCGATATATTCTGATTTTTTTGGCTTATTACTTTGTTTAAAATCTATTATCGTTTCTCGTCCCTCGTAAACTCCAACACAATCTGCTGTACCAGCATATTTATCTGGATAGTAAAGTGTGCATTCAACTCCCCAAATTTCTTCCAATCTATTTTCCAAACCTTTTTCAATTATTTCTTTTGCCATTAATTTATATTGTTCATTGTCATCAAAAAAACTGAGATTTTCTCTTCCAAGAAGATAAGACTCTAAGTAGTTATGCATCTGAGAACCCCTGCTACTTGCTGCTTTTGTAATTGCCTCAGCCTCTTTATAGCCTGTTCTCTCACGCCAATTGGCTAATGCCGCCTTATCCTCCTCTGATCTTGTTGCATCTAAAATGGATGTTACACTTGGTAACTTTGTTTCACCTAATAAATATCTTCTTATACCGTCTACTGTAGCTCTTGAGGATTTTGGATAATCATATTTCTTATTCCACTGCATGTGATTTCTTATATTCTTTATTGGAGAAAAATAGAAATTAATTTTTTGCTTGTTTTGAGTGATCAACAAATTTTTCTACATTTTCAGTTTGAACAGCTTTTTCAAGTTGTTCAGGATCTTTAATACTTTCAAGAGTTCTTGTGATTGACCTAGCATCTGTTCCAAACTTATCAACAACAGACATAGCCTCTTCTAATTTTTTTCTTAGTGAAATTATATTGTCGAAGTGCTTGCCAAATCTTGTGCTTATTGTTTTTAAATGGTTATATATTTCTGTTGCTCCTTTTTGAACTTTCAATGATTGAAAACCCATATGAAGAGATTGTAAATAAGCAGATAAAGTATTAGGTCCACAGATTACAACTTTATATTTTTTCATTAA
>OBOT01000004.1_pt1 | contig 33918 bp, 41 predicted proteins | sample 1535231 | NCBI WGS metagenome assembly OBOT01 (sample SAMEA3275625, study PRJEB22092) | marine metagenome | biome: 0 | collected 2014-06-23T09:00:00+00 | depth 1 m
TAGGTCCCAAAACTTTAGGAATTTTAATTAGATTTCTAACACTTGTCTGAAGTAGCTCAGAATATCCACCATGCTTAACATTTAAACCTGCAAAAATTGGATTTTCTGCGTGCATATCATTTCCTCTTCTACAATCTAAACAAGTGCCCCCTGTGCCAGAAACTTTTGGGTGCAAAATAACTGCGTCTCCTTTTTTAAATCCCTCAACATCTTTTCCAACTTCTTCAACCCATCCAGCATTTTCATGTCCCATAACCATAGGTAGCAAATCATTATTTTGATCAGTTATATGTTTCCAAACACCTTCGATTATATGTAAATCAGTTCTGCATACTCCTGCTGCACCAATTTTGACAATTACATCGCTAGCTTTTTCTATTTTTGGATTGGGCATTTCTTCGCCAGTTACCCAAACTGCTTCCTTCATTTCTGGATCATATTTATGTAGAACTTGAGCTTTCATTAATTTTTCTCCCTTTAATTTCTAAAAGAGACATTAAAAATTCTATTTTAAAGAGAGTCAACGACACATTTTAAATTTAATTTTATATTTTTATAAATACAACCTGAAGTTAAATAATTTAGTCATAAGAAGAATAAAATCTTAAAAGATATGTTCTATTTATTTTTGATAAGAAAATAAATGTAAGATGAGAGTGAAGTAATAAGAACAAAAATCATAGCAAATTTAAAAGAATTTATTTCGGAAAAATTTAGACCAATTCCTAAATCAATAATTAAGCCAATTATCCATTGTAACGAAAAGGCTCCAATAAAGATCAATAAATTAAAAGATGTTAATGCCTTTCCAGCATTAGATAATGAAAAAGCCATACCAACTGCTGGCTGTGTTAAAGATAAAAAAATTGAACTAACTATAAATATTGCCCAGTGAATTGCGCCTGCTTTAGGACCTAAATAAATAATTATTGATAATACTATTAAATTTATTGGAGCACCAAATCTTAACAATTTTACAGCATCACTTACACTTTTTGAAAACCTTGGAACAAAATAACCCCAACTTAAGAAAGAGAAAAGCATACAAAAATAAATTAAAAAAAGACCTTGGGCACTTTCTTCTGGAGTATAACCAGAAACTCTTACCATCCATGGCCCAGCCCACAATGTTTGAATTGCAAATAGTCCCCCATAATTAAAAAAACCCATGGGCACTAAGCTTTTAAATAATGGATTGCTCCAAACTGTACTTAGTTTTGAGTCGCCTGAGCTCTCATTTATGATCCTGTCAGAATCCCACTTAGGGATAAATATAATAATTAGAACGATGCTTAAAAAGGTTAAGATAGCTAAAGACAAAAATATAGCCCTCCATCCTATTATTGGTAAGAAGTATTGAACTGGTAAACTAGAAGAAAGCATTCCGATGGCTCCCACCATTAACATCCAAGAGTTTGCACGCTGTTGAGTTTGGTCCTGATACCATATTCTATATGCCGTTAATGGTCCCATCAAACATGCACCAACTCCAACTCCAATTAAAATTCTTGATAAAAGAAGCATGGTTAAATTTTGAGCTGATGCAAATAAAATTAATCCAATAATTGTTAAAGATAAAAAATAAGAAACAATTTTCCTTGGTCCTTTTGAGTCTAGTAAATAACCAAGTGGAATTTGAACACTTGCAAATCCCAAAAAATACCCCCCGCCTAAAAGACCAAGTTCTCCAGCTGTTAAATTAAATTCGTTAACTAGCTCTGGTGAAATAGTTGCAGTAATTGCTCTTAAAAGATTTGAAATGAAATAACCTAAAGCAAAAACTAGAAATATTGTAATAGCCTTAGATTTGGCTAAAACAGGTTTGTTCATGTGTTAAGATTAATTAACTTTGTTTTTGCAATTACCAGTCTTAAAAAATTCTTCAATGTTATCTATCGCTAAATTTGCCATCGCAATTCGAGTGTCTTTAGTAGCACTCCCAAGATGAGGCAATATAAAAACACTTTTAATTTTCAGATAACCTGGATGTAAATTTGGTTCATTTTTATAAACATCTAAACCAGCAGCATAAATTTTTCTTCTGTTTAAAGCATCAATTAATGCTTCATCATCAACGATATCACCTCTTGCAACATTAGTAATTACCGCTCCTTTTGGGAAATATTCCACTGTCTCTTTATTAATTAAATTTTCAGTTTCTTTTGTTGCTGGACAGCAAATTGACAAAACGTCAGAGACAGAAAAAAGACTTTTTAAGCTATCATGATATATAGCTCCTTGTTCTTTCTCATCGCTTAATTTTGAACGGTTATGATAATGAATTACCATACCTAGAGATTTTGCAATTTTTGCTATCTTTTGTCCAATTCTCCCCATGCCCAATATACCAAGTCGAGAACCTGTTAATTGCTTACCAATTAAATAATCTGCTGACCACTTCCAGCCACCTTCTTTAGCAGAATCAATTCCCTCTGAGGCTCTTCGACATGCTCCTAAAATTAAAAGTATCCCTATTTCAGCAGTTGCGTCTGATAAAACTTCTGGAGTATTAGTAACTGCAATTCCACGTTTTTTTGCTGCCTCTAAATCTATATTTCCAAATCCAACTGCAAAATTAGAAATTACTTTAATACTGTCTGGTAACTTATTAATAGTTTCTTCGTCCATTTTTTCTGTTAGGGATGTTAATATTGCATCACATCCTTCACTCATTTCAATTACTCTTGATTGTGAGTAAAGTTCATCATTTGTATTGAGTTTTGTATTAAACATTTTAAGAGCTTTTTCCTCACTCTCTCTAATCAGTTTCCGAGTTACTAGGATTTTTTTCATACAATCCCTTTGATTAATTTAAATCAAAGATTTTTCCAGGATTCATTATATTGTTTGGATCCATTGTTCTTTTAATCGATTTCATTACTGGAATGCTGTCAGGGTGCTGCTCCAGTAAATATTCCTTTTTGTGAAGACCCACTCCATGTTCACCTGTAATAGTTCCCTCAAGCTCCAAGGCTTTTCTAATTAATGTGCCATTAAAAGCTCTTAGTTTTTTGTAAATATCTTTTTGTTCAGGATCATAAGGTAAAACTACATGAAAATTACCATCGCCCATGTGGCCCACCATTGGGGCTCTAACACCAAATTTTTTTGCTTGTTCTTCAGCAAATTTTACACACTCTGTAATTTTTGAGATCGGAACGCATACGTCTGTTGAATAAACTCTTCCATTGTTATTAAGAGCTTTTACAGAATAATATACATCCCATCTTGCTTGCCAAAGTTTGTTTCTGTCTTCTAAATCTTTGGCCCATTTAAATGAGCTGCCTTTGTTGTCTTTTGATAATTCTTCTACAATTTTAATGTTCTCTTGATTTGAAGACTCTGATCCATGAAATTCAAAAAATAAAGTTGGTACTGCCTCAATATCTTTTAACTTTGAATAATTAATACTAATACCCATCTGATCTGCATTAAGCATTTCAATTCTTGCAATCGGAACACCATACTGAATAACTTGTTGAGCAGTCATTACTGCATCTTCTAGAGATGGAAAATGACATACTGCACTCATAATGCTTTCCGGTATAGGAGATAATCTTAAATGGACTTCAGTAATAATACCTAAAGTTCCCTCTGATCCAATAAATAAATTTGTTAAATTATAACCTGCTGAAGTTTTTTTGGTTCTACCTCCTGTATTGATGATATCTCCATTTGGTAAAACTACTGTGAGACCTGAAATAACTGTCTTCATGGTTCCATATTTTACAGCCATTGTTCCTGATGCTGAGGTTGAGGCCATGCCCCCTAATGCAGCGTTTGCTCCAGGATCGATTGGGAAAAAAACTCCATCTTCTCGTAAATGCTCATTTAATTGTTCTTTGGTAACACAAGCTTGAACTCTACAATCAAAATCCTCAGCGTTAACGCTTAGAATTTTATTCATCTTTTCCAAGCATATGGTTATACCTTTTTCATTTCCTACAACATTACCCTCTAAAGATGTTCCAGTACCAAACGGAGTTACTGGAATTTTGTGTTCGTTACATAATTTAAGTATTTTTGAAACTTCTTCATTGGTTTCTGGAAAAACTACTGCTTTTGATAGAATTGGATCGTAAGTGTCTTCTCCTCTTGCATAATTATTACGTGTAGACTCTGATGTTGAATATCTACTGTTTAGAAGATTTTTTAGTTCAGTCTCAACTTGTTGGTTCATAAATTTAACATACTAAAAATTATATTAAAAATATATAATTTTAACCTAGCATTTTTTTTATGTTTTCTAGCGCTTGAGAAATGTTATCTCTAGAAGCTGCAAAACTAAATCTTACATAATCTTGGCAGGTTTGACCAAATGCTGTTCCAGGCACAATTGCAACTCCTGCTTCATGCATAGCCCTCTTACAAAACTCTGATCCATTCATTCCTGTACCGATTACTTTTGGAAATGCATAAAATGCTCCTCCAGGCAAGCTACATTCTACACCTGGTAAACTATTCAAGCCATCATAAATTAGTTTTCTTCTTAGGGTGAATTTTTCCATCATTTCATGAATGCTATCATCAGAACCATCTAATGCCGCTATACCCGCAAACTGAGCTGCAGCATTCACACATGAAACACTATTAATTAAAAGTTTGTTTACATGCTCAATTAAATGCTCTGGCCAAAAGCTCCAACCTAGTCTCCACCCTGTCATGGAGTATGCTTTGCTCCATCCTTCTAAAACAATTAGTCTTTCTCTCAATTCTGGATAATAAAAAAAACTAGGCATTTCTTTATCATCAAATATTTGTCTACTGTAAATTTCATCACTAAGAATTGTTACGTGTGGAAATTTTTTTAAACCCTCTGCCAATTTATCAATCTCAGCTTTTTCAACAAAACTTCCTGTTGGATTATTTGGATTAATTAAAATTAAAAGTCTTGTTTTGTCAGTGATTAAGGACAGAATTTTTTCAGCAGAAAATTTTAAATCTTTATCTTCTGTTAGGTCATAAGGAACAGCAGTTGCCCCTGAATAATTAATCATAGACTCGTAGATTGGAAATGCTGGTGTTGGGTGAATAATTTCAGCCCCTGGCTCACCAAAACACATGATCGCATAATGCATAGTAGGCTTACCACCTGGCATAATTATAATTCTTTCAGGATCAATATCTTGATCATAAAGTTTTTTTATTTTTCTAGTAACTGATTGTCTACATTCAAGAATACCATTTGATAAAACATATCCATGATGTCCATCATCTAAAGCTTTTTTTGCTGCTTCAACAACATGTTTGGGTGTTTTAAAATCAGGCTGACCTAATCCAAGATGGATCATAGGTTTTCCTTGTGCTTCCAATTTTTTAGCTTCTGCTAAAACTGAAAATGCACTTTCTGTTCCTAGTCTATTTAATGCTTTTGCTAGTTCCATAATAATTTTAAGCGGTGAAAGTAGACGAAAACCAACTTATTGTCTATTGATGATTTAAATAAAGCCCAGTTTAGGTTAAGTTTAATTAATTAAGTAAATCAATATATATTTAATCTCTATATATTATTTTTGACGCATCCAAGTCTTTGATATTTTTGCAGCCCATTAAGATCATGTTTCTTCTAATTTCATTTTGCATATTGTCCAATAATCTCTCAACTCCTTTTTGTCCTCCAGCACCCAAACTAAAAAGAAATGCTTTTCCAAAACTACATGCTGTTGCTCCTGCGGCTAAAGCTTTTAAAACATGTGTGCCTCTTCTAATGCCACCATCAAGAATGATTTCTAACTTATCACCAACTGCATCTGAAATTGCTTTCACTTGATCAAAAGGAGATCTTGAACCATCTAACTGTCTTCCTCCATGATTGGAAATCATTATTGCTGTGCATCCAATATCAATTGCTCTTTTCGCATCATCAACCGACATCACTCCTTTCAATGCAAAAGGACCGTTCCATCTCTTAATACAGTACTCTGCATCTTTCCAATTCATTTTAGGATCATATTGTTCATTAATATAATCTATAACTGACTTTGCAATGTTAGTTCCTTTGTCAGTTTTGTGTTTAATGTTAGCTAACTCGAATTTTTTATTTGTTAAATATTTAAAAACCCATTCTGGACGCATCGCGAAACTTAGCAAGCTTTCTAACGTTAATTTAGGAGGTGTTGTGAACCCAGTTCTATGATCTCTTTCTCTGTTTCCCGCAACAAGAGTATCCACGGTTAAACAAAGCCCATCAAAATTTGCTCTTCGACATCTATCAATTAAATCGTCAGTAATAGATTGATCTTTATGAACATATAGTTGAAAAAGTTTTGGACCACTTGAAATATTTGCAATTTCTTCAATTGAAAATGATGCCATTGTAGACATGCTATACATTGTTCCAAATTTTTCAGCAGCTCTTGCTGAAGCTTTGTCTCCCTCAGGTGTATACAAACTTTGCATTGCAGTGGGTGATAAGAAAAGAGGCATATCAATTTTTCTACCAAATAATGTTGTAGATAAATCAGGCTCTCCAACACTTGCTAAAACATTTGGAATAAGATCACAGTCGTTGAAAGCATTTGTATTCCTGTTTAAAGTTACCTCATCATCTGCACCACCATCAATGTAGTGAAAAATGGGAGCCGGTAATTTTTTTTTTGCTAATTTTCTAAAATCCTCAAAATTATAACAATCATTTAGGTTCATGATTTTTTATGTTCTGAATCTTAAATTGCTTCTATTTAAATCACTAATTTTTGTACAACCCATCAATTTCATGTCTCTTGTAAGCTCAGATTTATATTTTTCGAGTGCTCTTTCAACACCTGCTTGTCCAGCAGCTGCTAAAGCATACAAATATAATCTTCCACCAGAGCATGCTTTTGCACCTAGTGATAATGCTTTAAGCATATGCGTTCCTCTGTGAATTCCTCCTTCACAAATTACATCTAATTTATCACCAACAGCATCAACAATTTCAGCAAGTTGATCAAAAGGCGATCTTGATCCATCAAGTTGTCTTCCACCATGGTTTGAAACCATTATTCCTGTGCACCCAATATCAACTGCACGCTTAGCATCTTCAACACTCATCACTCCTTTTAATGCAAAATGACCACCCCATTTAGAGCAAAGTTGTTCAGCGTCTTTCCAATTCATTGATTGATCCAACATTGTAGAAAAATAATTTCCAATTGAGGAGTTAGTGCTTGTACCCTCTTTCACAAAATCTTGTAGATGAGGTAATTCAAACTTACCTTTTGTTAAATAGTTTATTCCCCACATTGGCTTGGTAGCAAAACTATATAAACTTGAAAGAGTTAGTTTAGGTGGAGACGTAAAACCAGTCCTTAAATCTCTTTCTCTATTTCCTCCAGTTATTGTATCAACTGTTAAAGCCATAACATCAAATTTTGCTGCTTTTGCTCTTTCCAAACATGAATCGTTTAATCCTCTGTCTTTATGAAAATAAAATTGAAACATTTTTGGAGTATCAATCATTGAAGAAATTTCTTCTACACTAACTGTCGCTAAAGCCGAAACTCCAAACATAGTATTATATTTCTTAGCAGCTTTACCCACTGCTCTTTCCCCATCGTAATGAAATAATCTCTGCAAAGCGGTAGGAGACAAATAAAAAGGTAAATCTAATTTTTTACCAAATATTGTTGTGGATAAATCAACATTCTCTACACCTCTTAAAACATTTGGGACTAAATCAACATCATCAAATGCACTTGTATTTCTCGCGTAAGTTACCTCATCATCTGCGGCACCGTCGATGTAATGAAAAATTGGAGAGGGTAGTTTCTTTTTTGCTAGTTTTCTAAAATCAGCAAAATTATGACAATCTTTTAAATTCATTAGCTTTATTAGAAGTTTTTCAAGAAATTAAACATATAACTATTTGCCCCAGGATTTTTGTCCCCTAAACTAGCATTTGATATATGATTATAAGAGAAACCTAATTCGCTTGATTTTGATAAATCAAGTGAGAACTGCAATTCGCTTTTAAATTCAATCAAATGTCCTAAGTCTTTTCCATCTCCTTCAAAATATAAACCAGGGGTAAAACTCGGAGTGATATTTAAAGCACCCAACTTGTACTGAGCCTGAATACCAGTATATAAATAACCTGCAGCATCTGCTGTAATTAAAGCTCCTGTAACAGGTGAAAGATTTCCTAAAAAAGTATCTCTATTTAAATTTTCATTTTGATGCTGAAATCCGATTAGAGTTGATTTTTTACCATCATCACTAAAATCAAACATCCCAGTATAAACATTGAACTCTGTATTTTGATTTTTTACTTCTAATTCTTCTGCACTTACTGAAAAAGTTAAAAAAACTAAGAATAATGATAATATAAAATTTTTTAAATTCATGGCTAATAAATAGTTATTTTTTAAATATAAAACTTTTCACAATTATTGCACCTCCAAATAGAAATATCAATATTGGCAATAACCATAGTAAATAGGTATTTTTATTAAGCCCAGGATCATACAAAATCCAATCCCCGTATTTTTCCTTAAAATAACTATATATTTCTTTATCAGACAATCCTTCATTTAATTTTTTATCAACTAAAATCTTCATACTATTAGCAAAATCAGAATCTGAGTCATAAACTGATTGTCCCTGACAAATCAAACATCTAAGATTTTTAGTTATCTCATTTCTCTCACTATTTTCATTTGCATAAAGATTATTAAAACAGAGTAAATGAAAAATAATTATTAAAGTTTTAAAAGTTTTCATTTTGTTAAATTCTGTATTTCTAAAAAAAGTTCCTGGTTTAAAGGCCCAATATATTTTTTTATTATTTTGTTGTTATATATTATGAAGGTTTCAGGCACGCCAAAAGCACCCCACTCAATTGATTTAGTCCCATTTTTGTCAATAATAATTTTTTCATAGGGGTTTCCTAATTCATCCAGAAAACTTTTAGCATTCTTTTTGTTATCTTTATAATTCATTCCAATAACAATAAATTTATTACTTTTACTTAAGTCCATTAATATCGAGTGCTCATCTCTGCATGGTGCACACCACGATGACCAAATATTTAATATATAAAATTTATCTAATTGAAAAATTTCTTTTGAGTCTAATGTCTCATTAGAAAGGAGACGTTCAGCTGAGAAAATTGGAATATCATTATTGATCTTTACCTCTGGAGTATAAATATTAGTATCCTCTAGACTTTTATAAAAAACCACAAAAATTACAAAAAATATTACTATAATTGAGTAAGGTACTAATTTTTGTTTCATGTTCTTTTTTTTAATAAACTAATTAATCCACCCAAGCTAATGATCATTACCGATAACCATATCCACAACATGAAAGGCTTAACTTGGTATCTTACGTTAAAATAATCTTGATTTTGAACTAAATTGATTACAATAAACTTATCCTTCATCAATGTTGTCTTAATATCTGCTTCGCTAGTAGTAATTTTAGGTTGATTGTATATTCTTAGTTCAGGGGATAAATTATTATTAATTCCCTCAGAATTAGTGATACTAAAATTAGCAATAATGGAATTATAATTTTTTTGCTTTTTTTGATTTATGCTCTCAAATACTATTTTTGTTTTTGAGCCATTATAAGTTTCACCTACTTTTAGGTTAGTTATTATCTCACTTGAAAATAAATTGTTAAATAAAATACTTAAAATCAATAAACTAAATCCGAAGTGAGCAATATTTTGAGCAAGATTTTTATACTTCTTAATAAAAAAATCTCTTAAAGTAATAAAGAATAAATAAAGAGCTGCAGAAATCAAAATAGTATTAACAAGAACATTTGCATTAAAATTTTTAACGATAAAAAACGAGATTAAAACTGAAATGACTAATAGTGAAAATAGATAGATTTTATCTTTTAAATCTGACTTTATCCATTTTAACTTAGGCCCAATTGCCATCATCAATAAAAAAGGAATTAGAAATGGGATTATCAGTTTGTGATAAAATGGTGGTCCTACAGAAATTTTTTGGGAAGATATAACATCCAAAAATATAGGATAAACAGTACCAATCAATACTACTGATAAAAAATACATCATAAACCAATTGTTTATTAAAATTGAGGTTTCCTTACTTAACCAAAAAAAATTAGCTTGATTATTTTGACCAGGTTTGTGAAAGACGAAAAAAATAAGTAAGGATAAAAAAATCAAAGTAAATAAAAATATTAAAATAAATAAACCTCTCTCTGGATCATTGGCAAATGTGTGAACAGAATTAAGAATTCCAGATCTGACTAAAAAGGTTCCACACATACTTAAAGTGAAAGTAGCAATTGACAATATGATCACCCATGAGGTTAAAGTCTCTTTTCTCTCAAGTACCAAAATACAGTGTAAAAGGGTTGTTAGAGCAAGCCATGGCATTAATGAAACATTTTCTACAGGATCCCAAAACCAAAATCCGCCCCAACCTAATTCGTAATAAGCCCAAATCGAACCTAGCAAAATACCTAAAGTTAAAAAAATCCAAGAAATTAAAACCCATTTTTTAATATGTATCGCCCAATTGGTTGAAACCATCTTTAAAGAAGTTGCGGCTAAAGCGGAGGAAAAAATAATAGAAGAACCAACATAGCCTAAATATAAAATTGGAGGATGTATAGCTAACGCAGGATCTTGTAAAATTGGATTTAATCCTAAACCTTCATTTGGAACTGGAAATAAATAATTAAATGGGTTTGATGTTAAAATTAGAAACAAAAAAAAGCCAATAATAATTACTTGCTGAAAAACTAAGGTAAGAATTTTATATTTAATTGGTTGGTTTTTTGTTCTTAACAAAAATATGAAAATGAATAAGGTTAATACTAATAGCCATAACAACAAACTTCCCTCATGATTTCCCCAGGTACCACTTATTTTATAAAAAAGAGGTTTAGTTGTATGTGAATTATTAAACACTGTTTCATTACTGAAATCAGAAATAATGAATGAAATAACTAAAGCTAAAAAACTTACAACAACAAAAAATAATTGTAAAAATGAAAAAGATAGAATTTTATTATCTAATTGATTAAAATTTCTAAAATTTTGAATTGAAAAATAAACTAAGATCAGACCTATACACAAACCTAAGATTAGTGAGTAATGACCAACAACACTGTAAATCAATTTATTTTTCCTCCAGAGCTTTTTTTACTTCTGGTGGCATGTAATTCTCATCATGCTTAGCTAAAATTTTTGTGGCAGAAAAAAAATTTCTATCTTTCAAAAATCCCTCTGCAACTACTCCTTTTTCCTCAGCAAACAGGTTGGGGACAGCACCAGAGTAACTAACATTTATTTCATTTTTAAAATCTGTAATAATAAAATTAACTTCATCCGAGTTAACATTAATTGAATTTTTTTTAACCATGCCTCCAACTCTTATTTTACTTTTGTCTAATTCTGTCAGTGTTTTAATCTCAGATGGTGATTGAAAGTAAACAACATTTTCCTCTAAGGATTTTAAAACTAAAAATACTGTTAAAATTAAAGTGATTAAAATTAATGATACAAACAAAAATCTTAATTTAACTTTACGACCATACATGGTTCAAAAGTTAGTTATTTGTGGCGTTAGCTAAAATTTCTTTGTTTATTCTTTGTAATTTTGCAGAATTAGCTTTGTCAGAGTTTAAAGATCCAAATTTAGCAACAAACTTATTTTGCTCTTTATCAAATTGTAATTTTGTAATCACGTACAAGCCAGAAAAACTTAAAAGAGTAAAGCCAAAAGCAGACAACACATAAACCCCGTATCCATTCATAAAAAGTAATTCATTGATCATAATCTATCTAAGCCTTTATTTTTAATTTTTATCAGTTCTGTATTATATTTCATTAAGAAAATTAACAACGAAAATAGAGCAAATGCCGCAGTCATTATCAACAAAGGGAAAAGCATTGATGAATGAATTGAACTTTTTGATAAAATATTAATTGAGGCAGGCTGATGAAGTGTATTCCACCACTCAACAGAGTATTTAGTGATTGGAACGTTAATTATACCAATGATTGTAATAAAAGTGGTAATTTTAAAAACTTTTTCCTCTTTTTCATAAATTCTCCATGCAATTAAATACAAAGCAAAAAATAATGCTAAAATTAACATTGAAGTAATTCGTGCATCCCAAGCCCACCAAGTTCCCCATGTAGGCTTGCCCCAAATAGAACCCGTAACCAAGGCTATAATATTAAATACAAATCCAGACGGAGCCAAACTTTTTGCAATTAAAAATAAATTTTTATTTTTAAAAATAAAACCACTAACTGACAGTAGGGTTATAGACGAAAAAATTCCAAGTGAGATCCATGCTGATGGAACATGCACATACATTATTCTTACTGCATCACTTTGTTTATAATCTTCTGGAGACAAAATTAACGCCTCAGTTAAACCAACTGTTAGAACAACAACAAATAAAAACAAAACATACCCTGGAGCTTTAGATGTTATTTGAAATATTTTATTTGGTTCTAAAAGTTTGAACATACTTGATATTTAGGGATTAATTTTAGAATTTCTATTATGAAAAAGTTATCTGATCAAGAATGTAGAGGGGGAGACAAAAGGACTAAATATAACGTTTAACATCCTTGATCAGAATATAAATGAGTATAGTTAATATTTATGGCCTAGTTTTGAGCAGAATGTGTTGGAATGGTGATTTACTTAGTTTGAAAGCTTAAAATAACTTGAGCCTTTTTTACCTGAAAAAATCTCCTCGATTAGAGGGTGTTTTATTGGCTCATCAGAATCGTCCATGAGCAAATTTTGCTCTGAAACGTATGCCTCATAAGTAATTTCATCATTTTCAGCAAGTAAGTGATAAAATGGCTGATCTTTTCTTGGTCTAACGTTCTTTGGAATTGATTGATACCATTCCTCGGAATTATTAAATTCAAAATCAACGTCATAAATGACACCTCTAAATTCAAAGTGTTTATGTTTTACAATGTCGCCGATTGAAAATTTAGCTTTTTGGATTGGCATTGTGATTAGTATGGGTATTTAAATATAAAAATCAATGCAAAAAAGATTAATGTTTTGTGATGTGGCAAATATGTTAATATCTTTTTAGTGAATAAATCTTTTTTAAAATTTATTACCGATTTCGGGCCTTTAGCGATATTTTTTTTCTTTTATTATAATAATGATAAAAATTTATCAGTTGCAATTCCTCCACTGATAGTTGCAACTTTAATTGCTTTAGCGGTTGTATGGTTCTTTGAAAAAAAAATACCTCCAATGCCTTTGGTAAGTGGAATTTTAATAACTTTCTTTGGAGGATTAACTATTTATTTTAATGATCCTATATTCATTTACGTTAAACCAACAATAATAAATATAATATTTGCTTTAGCTTTATTTTTTGGAAAATATTTTACAAGAGAACCAATTTTAAAAAAAATTATGGGAAAATCAATCCCATTAACTGATATGGGATGGGAGATACTAAATAAAAGGTGGATGTTCTTTTTCCTTGGGCTCGCCGTACTTAATGAATTTGTCTGGAGAACACAAACTGAGGAATTCTGGGTCAATTTTAAAGTTTGGGGAATGTTGCCAATAACAATAATCTTTACAGCATTTCAAATACCACTAATCAATAAACATAAAATTGATGCGCAGTAATCTAAAATTAGTAATCAATAATCCACAAAATAAAATAGAGCAAAAACAATTTTTTGAAAAAGATGAACTCAAAATTATTTTAGATCTATATGCAAAGATGGTTTCTGAAGGATCATGGAAGGACTACGGACTAAATATTTCTAGCAAGCAAGTTAGTTTTAGTGTTTTTAAGAACACTACAGAAAATGCCCTGTATAAAATTTGTAAAAATTTCAAACCCAAAAATAAAAATCTTAAGTATCTGATTACTGATACAAATGGTAAAATCTTAAAAAATACTTTTGAACTTAAAACTTTATTAAAAAATACGAATTGGAAAAAACTCTGAAAAAACTATCGTCTTTGACCAAAAAGTCTCAACAACATTATAAATAAATTTATAAAGTCTAAGTAAAGAGTTAATGCACCCATTACTGCTTTTTTGCCCATGATTTCACCCGTATCACTAGCGGCATACATATTTTTAATTTTTTGTGTATCGTAGGCAGTAAGACCAACAAAAATTAAAACTCCCAATATTGAAATTACAAAATACATCATTGATGATTTCATAAATATATTAACTATCGAAGCTATAATTATTCCAATTAAACCCATCATTAAGAATGAACCTAATTTAGTTAAATCTCTTTTAGTCGTATAACCATAAATACTCATCGCTCCAAAAGTTGCTGAGCAAATGAAGAAAACTCTTGTTACACTCATACCTGTGTAAACTAATAAGATTGAAGATAAAGATAAGCCCATCAACCCTGCAAAAACCCAAAAAGTTGTCTGAGCTTTTGATGCACTCATTTTATTAATTCCAAAACTCATATAAAAAACAATTCCTAATGGCGCAAGCATCACAAGCCATTTTAAACCTGACATATAAATTGCATTACCCATTTGAGTTAGACCCACAATAGATCCAGCATCGTTAGTAACGACTGACATTTTAAATGTTAACAGCGCAACTATTCCTGTTAATAAAATTCCTGTTGCCATATAGTTATAAACTTTTAGCATGTAGGCTCTTAAGCCTTCATCCATTACAACAGTTGATTGTTGAGCTGCCTTAGCTCTATTTAGTATTCCGTTTTTATCAAATTCCATATGGACATTATATAATAGCCTTTTACTAATTATTCAAGATACCTTAAAAGGTTAATAAAACATTAACATAATTTTCAGATGAATTACAAAAATCTAGGTAACACGGACTTAAAAGTAAGCACAATTTGTCTCGGTACCATGACTTGGGGTGAACAAAATACTCAAAATGAAGCATTTGAACAAATGGATTTTGCTTTAGATCAGGGAGTAAATTTTTGGGACACTGCAGAATTATATGCTGTTCCTCCACGAAAAGAAACTTACGGGGACACTGAAGAGATTATTGGAAACTGGTTTGAGAAAACCAAAAAAAGAGATGAGGTAATTCTTGCAACCAAAGTTGCTGGACCTGCTAGAGATTATTTGAGAAATGGAGAAAATAGTTTTGTTGGTACAAACTTAGAGACTGCATTAAATAATAGTCTCAAGAGACTTAAAACAGATTATGTAGATTTGTATCAACTTCATTGGCCAGAAAGAAAAGTAAATAATTTTGGTAGATTAGGTTACGTTCATCAAGAAAATGACTGGAACCAATTTGAAGATGTATTGGGAGAATTAAATAAATACATAGATCAGGGTAAAATTAGGCATATTGGTTTATCGAATGAAACCCCTTGGGGAACAATGAGTTTTCTTAAACTTTCAAAGGACAAAAATTTACCTAGAATGATGTCAATCCAGAATCCATATAGTTTATTGAATCGATCCTATGAAGTTGGATTAGCTGAGGTATCCATAAGAGAGGAAATTGGTTGTTTGTCATACTCTCCCCTTGCAAGTGGTTATCTAAGTGGAAAATACAGAAATAAAAAATTTCCAAAAGGATCTAGAATGGAAAGAGATTTTGATTTTTGGACAAGATACAGAAAGCCAAATACTGAAGAAGCAGTAGAGCTTTATTACAATATAAGCAAAAAACATAATCTTGATATGAGTCAAATGTCTATCAAATTTTGTGAAATACAGGACTTTATGACAAGTGTAATTATTGGTGCAACAACAATGGAGCAGTTGAAAACCAACATAGAAAGTGTAAATGTTAATCTATCAGATGATGTCATTAAAGAAATTAACCACGTTCAAAAAATTTACCCAAATCCATGTCCTTAATTAAAAAAATTATAACATTTTTTACTGTTTTGTTTTTAACAAGCTTTGGTCAACTTCATGCTCAAGAAGTAAAAAAAATAGGTAAGTACAAAGATTGGGAAGCAATGGTAGTTTCTGAAGCAAGTGGAAAAGTTTGTTTTGCACAATCCTCACCTATCTTGCAAGCACCAAAATCAAACAAGAGAGATGCAAAATTATTTGTAGCCTTTAGACCAAACGAAAGTATTACTAATGAAGTAAGTGTTACTCCAGGCTATGAATTTAACAAAAGCAACTCTGTTACTGCAGCTTCAGGAAAAAATAAGTTCAAATTTGATATTAAAGAACAAGGCTTTGCTTGGATTGCCGATAATAAAATTGAATTAAAAATGATTAAGCAAATGAGAAAAGGATCTAGATTAATGGTCACTGGATATAATCAAAAAGGCTCTCAAACAATTGATCATTATTCATTACTAGGATTTACAAAGGCTTATAACGCATCTCGAAAAGCTTGCAGTTAATTTAATGAAATCAAAAAAAAAAATTGTCCTAGCATACTCTGGAGGGCTTGATACCTCTATTATTTTAAAGTGGCTCCAAGAAAATTATGATGCAGAAGTAATTTGTTACACTGCAGATGTAGGGCAAGAGATTAATAGAAAAAAAATAATCTCTAATGCAAAGAAATTTGGTGTAACAAAAATAATTATTAAAGACTTAAAAGATGTCTTTGTAAAAGATTATGTTTATCCAATGATCAGAGGTCATGCTATTTATGAAGGTATCTACTTGTTAGGTACGTCTATCGCAAGACCACTTATAGCTAAAGATCAAATCAGAGTTGCTAAGAAATTTAAAGCATACGCAGTCTCTCATGGAGCAACTGGTAAAGGAAACGACCAAGTAAGATTTGAACTAGGGTATCATTACTTTGGACCAAAAATAAAAATCATAGCACCGTGGAGAATATGGAATTTAAAATCTAGAACTGATCTAATTAATTATGCAAAAAAACACAACATAGCTATTCCAAAGGATAAAAAAGGTGCTCCACCTTTTTCAGTTGATGATAATTTATTTCACACCTCTACTGAAGGTAAGCTTTTAGAAAATCCAAAAAACTCTGCTCCAGAATTTATTTTTCAAAGATCAGTTTCACCTGAAAAGGCACCAAATAAAGCTTCTTTTGTTACTATCAATTTTAAAAACGGAGATCCATTTGCTGTTAATGGAAAAAAACTTTCTCCAGCAAAATTATTAGAAAAATTAAACAAACTCGCAGGTAAAAATGGAATTGGGAGAGTTGATTTAGTGGAAAATAGATTCATTGGTATAAAGTCGCGAGGGGTTTACGAAACTCCTGGAGGTACTCTATTGCTTCATGCACATAGAGCCATAGAGTCTGTAACCTTAGATAAAGACACCATGCATAAAAAAGATCAAATCATGCCTAGATATGCCGAACTTATTTATAATGGTTACTGGTTTTCCAAAGAAAGATTTAAACTACAAAAAATTGTAGATCTAAAAAAAAATAAGGTAAACGGTTCTGTGAAACTAAAACTTTATAAAGGAAATGTTACAATTAATTCTAGACAAACTAAGAGCACAGCTTACTCAATGAAAAAAGTTTCGTTCGAGGAAAATAAAACGTTTAACAAGTCAAATGTTGAAAAATTTATTAATTATCACAAGAAAAAACTGCGTTCTTAATTAATCTTAGGTCAATTTATCGTTTGTCAAATTAGTTTAAAGCTATATCTTAAAATTATGGAATCATTAAAAAATTGGATGAGAGATACTGCTAATATTTTATTTGATGACAGCAAAAATGATCTTCGTGCCCTTCCTAAAACAGTTAGATTACAAATTCTTTTGGTCCTAAGTTTTATTTGGACTACTGTTTTTAGTTTGTATGTATTTTCATATACAACTTTTGCATTTGGCTGGGCTGGACTTTTTTTAGCTCACATTGGTTTAATATTTGCTGTATATATGACATTCAAACAATTCCACAGGGCAGAGGAAAGATCTGCTAGTGTTTTTCGAACAAAAAATTTTGATCCATTTAAAATAATGGTCATTGTTTTTGTAATTGTATTTATTTTTGTTTTTTCAAAAGGAATTGAAGTTTTAACAAGTCCAAACCCAAATTCTTACTCTATTCCTTATGATGGTTCTTCAAAATCAGTGTTTGAAAAATGGCTCCCATTTAGTAAAGATAAGTAATGGATAAGATAGCGAAAAACTTACAGTTAGGATTAATGTGCATTATTTTAATCAGCACTATTATTGCTGTTGGTATTGAAATTTCAAATATGTTTACAAATCAACTAGTTACATTAGCTGATTTGCTTTTAATGTTTCTATATTTAGAGGTACTAGCGATGGTGAGAGTTTTTTGGAATCAACAATCTATAAGTATTACCTTACCACTTCTTATTGCAATAACAGCTCTTGCTAGGTTTATTATTCTACAAGGCAAAGAAATGGATCCTACCGCTCTTGTCTATGAGGCAGTGGCTATACTGTTAATTGCTGGAGCAATTGTTGTTCTTAGATTAAGGCATAGTGACAAATTAGGTCTAAAGAAAAAAAAATCTAGGTAATCTAAATATGTTATTTGAGGCTTCGAGGGCGAAAGCCATTGAAAAATTAAATCATTTTGTGGAAAATAATCTTTCTGAATATTCTAAGTTAAGAAATTTTGATTTTGGGTCAGAGAATAGATCTAATGTATCCTGTCTATCCCCTTACATCACACACGGGATAATAAGCGAAAAAGAAATCATAAATAAATCTCTTAATAAATTTTCTTTTGCAAAAAATGAAAAGTTTATCCAAGAGGTTTTGTGGCGTACTTATTGGAAAGGTTGGCTTGAACTAAGACCTAATGTTTGGGATGATTATTTAATAGAGTTAAAAAAAATAAAAGAAGAATTAAAGGATAATAAAGAATATTTAAATGCCATCGAAGGTAAAACAAATATTGAGTGTTTTAATGTATGGGTAAATGAGCTCAAAGAAAATAATTATCTTCATAACCATACCAGAATGTGGTTTGCAAGTATTTGGATTTTTACTCTAGAGTTACCATGGCAACTAGGTGCTGAATTTTTTATGCAACATCTGTATGATGGAGATGCTGCATCGAACACCCTAGGATGGAGGTGGGTCGCTGGAATTCAAACACAAGGTAAGCATTATTTAGCAAGCGAGTGGAATATTAAAAAATTTACCAATAATAGATTTCAAAATATAAAATTAAATGAAAACGCTCCTCCAAAAAACTCTGAAAGATCTTACTCGGTTATAAATCAAGAATTTAGCAACCCTCAAGACATTAAGGAAAAAAATCTTATAATTTTTGAAAATAATCTCTCATTTGAAATCACTGACTTTAACAAAAATTTTTTTAAAAAAATTTATATAGTTTCTAATAAAAATGAAAATAGATCTATCAAGCTCAGTGAAAGATTAGTGAAATTTAAGTCTCTTTTAGTGGAAGACCAAAAGCAAAGGCTAAAAGATAAAAAAATTGATTCTGAGGTAATTAATATTAATGAAATTAACAATATTGAAAATTGCTACGGATTGTATCCAGCTGTTGGAGAAAATTTAGATTATCTAAATTCTAATAATTTAAAGATAGAATTTTTATACAGAGATCTTGATCGAATTTCTTGGCAATACTGTAATAAAGGGTTCTTTAATTTTAAAAATTATATTCCAAAAATAATTTCAACTTTCAGCTAATACCATCTAATCATTCCAATGATTCCTGCAGTTGCATAGAAAAATTGTAAAAATAAAATACCTTTGTGACCTCCTCTATAAGCCCAAATTCCAATTAAAATTGCTGATAAAAGCAACAAGCAAAAACCAAAGAACTCTATTCCAATATTTGATGCAACAAATAAAGAATACAATATTGCAGTTATGACCCCTGCCCATTCAAAAAATTTGTTGTTCATAAAAGTTTTTTAAAATTATCACAAAGTGTTTTAGAATAATAATTTATATCTTTGATATAATTTGGGTCTTCAATTTTTACGTTCATTACTTAACCAATCAAATAGAAGACAACAAGGTATCTACTTACTTTTCCAATTGCTACTAAAATAATAAAATCTAAAAATTTAACTCTCAATAAACCTGCAATTAAAGTTAATGGATCACCTAAAACAGGGACCCAAGCAAATAATAAAGACCATTTGCCAAACTTTCTAAACCATTTTGATGATTTTTCTATTTGTGTTTCTTTAAATGGAAACCATTTTTTTGAACTAAGATTTCTTGAGTAAAATCCTAAAGCCCAATTAACAACAGATCCTAAAACATTTCCAAAGCTTGCAACGATTAACAATAACAAATTGTCATAATTTGATGTTACAATTAACCCTGCCAATGTAAGTTCGGAAGAAAATGGTAAAATAGTTGCTGCTAAAAAAGATATTACGAATAACGATAAGTAGATCACTTAGAGCACTTTTTTGAACAATACTTTACCTTATGCCAATTAAGCCTCCATTTTTTTCGCCATGTAAAAGGTCTTTTGCAAACAGGACAAGTTTTAGACGGCAAATTTTCTTTTTTCATTAAATAGTATTTTGTCTAATAAATTTATCAGCCTCTGAAAGAATTAGTTTTTTTCTTTCATCTTTCATTTTATCAAAGATACGAACCATCATTGATAAACGAGGATTTTTCAAAAAAAATTTTCTATTTCTATCTATAAATCTCCAATAAAGTCCGTCCATAGTATTACACCACTCTCCTTTTTTAAAATCCATCATTTTCATAAAATATGCGGATCCACATATATAAGGTTTGGTTGCAAAAATACCTCCATCGCTAAACAGTCCCATTCCATAAACGTTTGGAACCATCACCCAGTCAGATGAATCGACAAACATTTCCATAAACCATTTATAAACAATGGTAGGCTTAATCTCACACAAGTTCATAATATTAGATAAGATCATTAATCTTTCGATATGATGTGACCAACCATAATCGACTGCATTCTTAATTGCATAGTCTAATGGTGGAAGGCCAGTATTTCCTTCGTACCAAGAGTTTTTCATTTTTCTATTTTGTTTAAAGAAATTTCTAGTTTCCATTTCTTTAGAATAACCCTGATAAATACCTCTCATAAACTCCCTCCAACCAATTACCTGACGGATATAACCTTCCAAAGAATTCATTCTTATTTTATTTTTTTTATGAAAATCTAAAACTTTGTGAATTATTAATTCAGGTGTTATTAGCCCAAGGTTAATATATGGACTTAAAGCACTATGAAAAAGAATGTTATCTTTTTGATCTACAGCATCCTCATAGTCACCAAATAGGTTTGATTTTTCTTTAATAAAAAAATTTAAAAGTTTGACTACATCATCATATTCTGTTGCAAACCAAAAATGATCTGTGCTACCTGGATGGTCTTTAAACAATTTTTCAATAATAGGTTTCAATTTTTTTGTGTAACTTGTTTCATTAATTTTGGGAAATTTTGGTATAGAAATATCTTTAGGTAATTTATTTCTATTATCTTCATCAAAGCTCCACTTACCACCAATTGGATTACCATCTGATCCCATTAGTATTCCTGATTTTTTTCTTACCTCTTTGTAAAAAGTTGCCATAAATGGTTTTTTTGAGTTTCCTAGATATTTTTTAAATTCTTCACGAGAATTAAGAAACATTGGTGTTTGAATAATATTCCATTCAATCTTCTCTTTTTTAAAAAATAAAGAAATCTTTTGTTCAAAAGGTTTATCTTCTATCTCGAAGCTAGATACTTCCTTGATTTTTTTTTGGGCAATGATTTTTTTTAATTTTTTTAAATAATCTTCACTAAATTCTTTGTCTTCAATTTTTGAATATTCTAATTTAAATTTATTTTTCTTAAGACTATCTGCGTAGGATCGCATAGAAGATAAGAACAAAAGAATTTTTTGCTTATGGTGTTTTTCATAGGTACATAAACCTTTATCTTCTGCCATAAAGAAAGTATGGTCTTTTTTGAAGCGGTCGATGTATTTTGTTGGAAATAATTGATTACCAAGTATAAAAAATAACTTCATGGTTAAATATAACTAATAAAATTTTTTATGTCAGAAAAATATCTTATTTTTGGTGCGACAGGATCTATTGGCTCTAGTCTTGCTGAACAATTAAAAAGCTCTGGTTATGATATTCATTTAGTTGCCAGGAACGAAAGTGAAGTAAGCGCTTTAGCTGATAAGCTAGGATGTCCATTCACACTTGCAGATGTTTTAGAGGAAGGATTTATAGAAAAAGTTAAAACCGATGTACCAGAAATAAAAGGTATTGCTTATTGTGTTGGTTCTATTGATTTAAAACCATTACGAATGGTGAAAGAGGAAGATTTCAATAAATGTATGAAGCTAAATTTATATTCAGCAGTTGAGGCTATCCAGGGTTATCAAGAGAGTTTGAAAAAAAATAAAGGCTCAATTGTTTTATTTTCAACTGTTGCTGCACAGAGGGGTTTTACTAACCACGCAATCATCGCATCTGCAAAGGCAGCTGTTGAAGGTTTAACTGTTTCTCTTGCTGCTGAATTTGCTCCAAATATCAGAGTAAATTGTGTTGCTCCAAGTCTTACCAAATCTAAAATTGCAGAACCAATGCTAAAAAATACAGCTATTGCAGAAGGAATAGCAAAGGCTCACCCTCTTAAAAGATTAGGAGAAGGAAAAGACTCTGCATCACTTGCAAAATTTTTAATTACAGAAGATAGTTCCTGGGTTACCGGTCAGATAATTGCAGTTGATGGTGGTAGATCTAAACTTTCATAAAGTGATTAGATATTTTTTATATATAATTTTTTTTACTTTTATTAGTTCAAATAGTTTTTCGAATGATTTTAATTTTAAAAAAATTGCAGATCTCGATGATCCTTGGGGGTCATCTTTTATAAATAAAGATGAGCTATTAGTTACTGAAAAAAGTGGAAAAATTAAAATTATAAACATTCTTTCAAAAGAAATTTTCGAGGTTAAACATAATTTAGATTTTTTAGTAGTTGGTCAAGGTGGGTTGCTAGATATTATTTATCAAGACAATACGGTTTGGATTTCATACTCGGAAAATAGATCAAACTGGAAAACAAGTACTTCAATTGCAAAGGCAATGTTTGATAAAAGAGAGTTAAAATTTGAAAATATCTTTCAGGCGAATCCTCCAATTGACTCGGGTTATCATTTTGGATCAAGACTGGCTATTAAAGACAATTATTTATTTGCATCTGCTGGTGAAAGAGGACAAGGTATGATTGCACAAGATCCATCTCAACATCCTGGAAGTATTATTAGAATTCATCTAGATGGAAGTATTCCAAAAGATAATCCTAAGTTTGAAGGAAAATCAGATTGGCTCCCAGAAATATATCAAATAGGTATTAGAAACCCTCAAGGTTTAGCCCTATCTCCTTTTGATGGAAAAATTTATATGAGTAATCACGGCGCTAAAGGAGGCGACTGGTTTGGTGAGGCAAAAAAAGGTGAAAACTATGGATGGAAAATTTTAGGTTGGGGTGGAACAAATTATTCAGGCAGCAAAATTGGACCAAAATGGAAGCCTGGGTTTACAAAAGCTATTAAATACTGGGTTCCTTCAATTGCAACTAGTGCCATCACAATTTACAAAGGTTCAGAATTTAAAGAATGGAATGGTCTCGCTTTGGTAACTTCTTTGAAAGATAAATCCCTTAGAGCTCTTGATTTTAGTGACCTATCAAATGTTAAAGAAAGTCTAATTTTTAAAAATAAAATTGGAAGGCTAAGAGATATCCAGGTTCATCCTGAAAATGGTAAAATTTATTTTTTAGCGAATGATAGTTTGTGGTTAATGGAAAAAAATTAAAGAATTGTTATTCTGTGCATAATTCTATTACCTTTAAAAGGTGTTGCTTGATGCAACATGGATCTGTTATCCCAAATAGCTAATTGATTTTTTTCCCATTCCAGTGAATGTTGAAATTTTTTTTTAATTTGGTGTTTGAATAATTTTTTTTTTAAATCAACTTCATTTTTAATTTTTGGCTGAAATCCAACTAAATGACCTGGGCTAGAATAGATTGCATAATTTGAACTTATTTTTCTTATAATTTTATGAGTAGATTTTAATTCTTTTATTTTTTTCCCTTTCTCTTTTACTCTCTCTTTTGTGGTAATTGAAATTGGACCCTCAGAGGAATAAACCCCCTTTAAACTTGATAATTTTCGTTTCATAGGTTCAGTTAGATTTTTAAAAGCATGATATTGTGAACAAAACTCTGTATTTGCTTTTCCTTTTTTGGGAACTAATTTTGATAGCAACATAGTAAATCTTGGTGGTTTTTTTGTATAAATAGAATCTGTGTGAAACTGTTCACCAAAACTTGGTCCTTTATCGCTTTCTTTTCTTTGAACAACAGTTATCTGAGGATATTTTTTGTTTAATCCTTTTAATCTTGGATAATCTGCAAGTTTTCCAAAATTTTTAGCAAACTCAACATAATGTTTAGAGGAAAGATTTTGTCTTCTAAAAAAAATCATCCCATATTTATTTAAAGCATTAATAATGATTTTGAAATTTTCTTTTGAAAGTTTTTGAAGATCAGTGTCAATCTCAGCCCCAATATTATTTTTATTGGGAATAATTCTTATCATCTTAAGAATTTAGTAATTTGTTTTTTGCTTTCTCAAACTCTTCTTGGGTTAGCACTCCACTTTCACGCAAACTATTTAATTTTGCTAACTCATCACTTAATGAACTATTGTCGGTTGAAATGGTTGATTTAGTCTCCGCTTCGATCTCTTCTTTTTCTGCTCTATTGGCTTCTTTAGCATTAAATCCGTTCATTATTGCCATACCACCTAAATATAGTACATAAGCCATAATTGGTATTACTAAGCCAAAAAAAATTATTTTTTCCATAAACTAATCTTCGTCTTCCTCTCTCCATTTTTTTTCGTACAATAAGTAAGCTGCATAAACTACTGAAACTGTACCTACAATCATTCCATAATCAAAACCTGTTTGCTGGTCGTGAAGGTACCAACCCAGTTGAGTAGCTCCAATTGTTGGAAAAGTTAGTAAAAGAAAAATTATGGCAATCCTGTATGGATACTTTGGTTTTTTCATATCTTAGATTAACAGAATAAATTGTGAGATTTAATTGCTAAATTTGCGTTCTTTTGAAACACTCTATGGTATTTTTCAATAAACAAGCGATTGTCATTGGGCCTACACCACCTGGAACCGGCGTTAAAGCTTTTGCATTTTTAGAAACTTCATCAAAATCCACATCCCCAACAATTCCTTTGTCAGTTTTATTAATACCAACATCAATAACAATAGTATCTTTTTTAACCCAATCGCCTTTAACAAGTTCTGGAATTCCAACTGCTGCAACTATTATATCTGCTTCTAAACATTCAGCTTTTAAATCTTTAGTTTTTGAATGAGTAATTGTTACTGTGCAATTTTCTTTTAAGAGAAGTTGGGTCATTGGCTTTCCATTTAAATTTGATCTTCCAACTATTACTGCTTTTTTTCCATTTAAATTAGGTTCAACTTTTTTGATCAATAAATAGCAACCCAAAGGAGTACATGGTACTGAACTTTCATATCCAGAAGAAAGATTTCCAACATTCATTGGATGAAAACCATCAACATCTTTTGAGGGTAAAATTGTTTCAATTACTTTTTGTTTATCAATATGTTTTGGAAGTGGCAGTTGAACTAGAATTCCTGAAACTGTCTCATCCTTATTTAATTCTTTAATTTTTTCTAATACTGTTTTTTCCTCGACTGAATCTGGATATTTAATAACTTCAGATTTTAAACCTACTTCATTAGCTGATTTTTCTTTGTTACGTACATAAATTTGGCTTGGAGTTAAATCACCTATAAGAATGACTGTTAAGCCAGGTACTTTATTGTATTTTGCTTTTAATCCTGTGACTTCATGCTTAAGCTCTTGTCTTAATTCTGCAGCAGCTTTCTTCCCATCTATTAAAATCATTTTATCTTTCTAAAAAATCATTGGCGCGATGTAGAGCTTCATACACATTTCAATAAACCAAATCAATAGTAGAAGAATTACCGGAGATATGTCTAAAGATCCTAAATTAGGTATAAAACGTCTGATTTTGTTTAAAATTGGATCTGTAAGTCTGTAGGTTAATTCTAAAAGAGAATAAACAAATCTGTTTTGGGTATTTAAAACGTTAAAGGCAATTAACCAACTTACAACTACATTTGCTATTACAACATATGAGTAAAGTTTTAGAATTTGTAAAACTAAATAAAAAATTGCTATCATTTTTTTTCGACATAAATCGACTGACTTGGGAAAGCAAAAGAAGCACCATTTTTCTCAACTATCTGTTTAATTTCAATTGCTAATCTCTCTTTCACTTCTAGAGAATTACTCCAACTATTAGAGTTCGTAAAACACCTCACCAGCAAATCAATAGAACTATCTGAAAATTTTTCTATTCTAACAGCAACTCCTGTTGCTTGGTTAAAATCCTCACTTTTATTTATATATTCTTCTATCTCGTCTCTTACTTTTTTTAATTGCTCAATTGTAGAGTCATACTGAAGAGTAATAATCCACCTCACTCTCCAATTTGAAGTTTCACTTACATTTATGACTGCATTTTCTGCGAACTGAAAGTTTGGAATAATTGCTAGAGACTTATCAAACTTTCTAATTGTTGTTGACCTAAAGCCAATTTTTTCAACTATCCCTTCTATTATTCCATCAACTGCTATCCAATCTCCAATTTTAAATCTTTTTTCAACTAATACTAAAATTCCTGAAATTAAATTTTTAAATAAATCTTGTGCACCTAGAGCCACTGCAACACCAAACAAACCAAGACCTGCAATAATTGGGCCAATTTTAATTCCCCATAACTCAAGAACTGCAGCTAAACCAAGTATAAAAATTAATACTTTTAAGGACTTTATTATCCATCCAATAAGTTCTCTTGTTAAAAGTTTATCTAGTCCACTTAATATATAAGATACAGGTTCAATTATTTGATGAATAACCCAAAATATTAAAATAGTTATCAATGTTCTATTAATAGTATCTACTACATCTCTACCCTCTGCAGAAAAAGTCATGTAATAGCTTGCAATAAAAAAACCTAAGACGATTGGTAGAAATCTTGCTGGGCCTTCTAAAGCGCGAACGAAAGTGTCATCTAGCTTGTTTGTAGTTCGCTTTGAAATAATTTCTAATTTTTTAATAACTAATTTACTGATCAGGCCTCTAAAAATTAGAAAAACTAAAAAAATAGCAATACCAATTACGATTTGAAAAATATCAACTCCAAGAATACCCTTATTCCAAACCGATAAAAATATATCAGAAAAATTATTTATTATTTCCATGGCTAAATTTTATATAACAAAAACTCCTCTTCTCCAGGATTAAAAAGAAATATCTTTTTCCATTTAATTTCATTCAGTATTGATGAGGTTTTTTCACCTATACACATTAAATTCGTATCCATCCAAAGACTTTCTATTTGATGAATTTTGATAAAGTTTAAAAAGCTTGATCCGCTGTTTTGAGAGTAAACATAGACCATATCAGGCATATTTTGTTTTAATTCTCTAATAAAGTCCTCATTAAAATTCTGATTATGGTTGACCCTATAATTTATAATCCTCTTGATACTATAACCTTCTTTTAATAACTGCTGGTCAAGATCAACTGATATCGTTTCTCCACTCACATAAAGTAATTGTCCGTCAGAAGAGCCATGATTTTGTAAAATTAATTCTTTTAAATTTGAAACATTACCTTCAGCTGCAATTGTATTTTGAAAACCAAAACTTCTTGCTTTTTTTTCAGTTGCCTCTCCAACACAAAAACATTTGATTGTCTTATTAATTTCATCATGATTTAAAAATTTTACAGCATTAGCACTAGTGAAGATAACTCCATTAAAGTCTGCAAAATTTATTTCGTCGTGAACTACTTCTTCAACACTTAATAACGGAAGGTGTGAAACTTGATGACCTAAGGATTTGAATTTGACAATCATTTCAGAGCAGTCTTCCAAAGGTCTTGTTAGTAAAATATGCATATTATCTTTTATAAGAATTATTAGATTTTGTTTTTAAAATTTGACCTACTTCTTCACCAATTTGGCTGAAGTCTTCAACTTTACCAGTTTTTTTTTCATAATATCTTTTTGAACCATCTAAAGAAAATAATTCAGCCTCAACTGTAATTTTATCACCTGCTATTACAGAGTGTGCTCCAACTGCAGTTTCACAATCTCCTTCCAAAACTTTTAAAATATTTCTCTCAACATGTGCTCTCATAAATGTTTCGTTATGATTTATTTTTTTTAAAACTGAGATTATTTCCTCATCGTCCTCTCTACATTGAAGTGCAATTATACCTTGTCCAGCACTTGGAATTATTTTTTCAGGAGAAAATATTTCCGAAATTTCACTGTCAAAATTCAAAAATTTAATTCCTGCATAGGATAAGATTATTGCATCATAGATTCCATCTTTAAGTTTTTTAATACGTGTATCAACATTCCCTCTAATAAGTTTACATTCAAGATCTGATCTGATTTTTTTAATTTGATATTCTCTTCTAAAAGATGAGGTTCCAATTATAGAGTTTTTTTTTAATTCATTTAATTTTTGTTTATCCTTTGTGATAAGAATTTCTCTTGGATCGTTTCTTTCTAAGAATACATCTGTTTTAAGACCTTGAGTTTCAAAAGCTGGCATATCTTTGAGTGCATGAACTGCAATATCAATATTTTTATCTTGAAGTTCTTTTTCAATATTGCTTGAAAATAATCCTTTCCCACCAACTTCTGACAATCTTACATCCTGAATCTCATCTCCTTTTGTAGTAATTTTTTTTATTACAACATCTTCATCGTTTAAATCACTACTTTTGACAATTTGATCTTTGGCTTTTTTAGCATAAAGCATAGCCAACTTGCTACCTCTAGATCCAATGAAAATTTTTCTATCCATAAATATATTTATTTCTTACTTGTATTGAGATTGTACAATTATTAAAAACTATTTGAATGAGCAAAAAACCCTTAATTCTCGGAATAGAAACGAGCTGTGATGAGACGGCTGCATCAATTATAACTCAAAATGATCAAGGGAGTCCGGTAGTTTTATCAAGTGTTGTTTCAAGCCAAGTTGAAGTACATAAGGAATTTGGAGGAGTGGTTCCAGAATTAGCTGCACGAGCACATATTGATAAAATTGATTGGATTGTTCAAAAAGCTATTGATGACAGTGGAAAAAAAATTAATGAAATTGATGCTGTAGCATCCACTGCAGGACCTGGTTTGATTGTTTGTCTGTCTGTTGGTTTAAGTTTTGGAAAAGCTTTTGCAGCTTCAATAAATAAACCCTTTATAGCAGTTAACCACCTAGAGGGTCATGCATTAAGTCCTAAGTTGAATTCAAATTTAAACTATCCCTATTTACTTTTGTTGATCTCAGGTGGACATTCACAATTTTTAAATGTTCAAGGATTAGGAAAATATAAAAGATTAGGAACAACCATTGACGATGCTTTGGGAGAAGCATTTGATAAAACTGCAAAACTTTTAGGTATTGAATTTCCAGGTGGTCCACAAATTGAAATTTTAGCAAAAAAAGGTGATCCTAATAAATATGATTTACCAAAACCTATTTTTAGTAAAGGTGGTTGTAATTTGTCTTTTGCTGGTCTTAAAACGGCAGTGTTAAGAATAACCAAAAATATTAAAACAGATCAGGAAAAATTTGATCTAGCTGCATCTTTTCAAAGAACTATAGAGGAAATTTTATATAAAAAAACTAAAATTGCTTTTAAAGAATTTGAAAAACAAAATGGTCTAACCGAAAAAAATTTTGTAGTTGCTGGAGGAGTGGCTGCTAATCAAAATATTAGAAATATGCTAATCAATTTATGTGAGGAAGAAAATTATCAAAGTATTTTTCCACCAATAGAACTTTGTGGAGATAATGCTGCTATGATAGCAATGGTTGGTTTGGAGAAATTTAAATTAAAAGAGTTTAGTCAATTAGATCACCCAGCAAAACCTAGATGGCCCCTTGATGAAAATGCTGCTTTTTTGAAAGGTGCTGGAGTTCAATTATAATGCAATATTGGTTAATGAAATCTGAACCAGATGTATGGTCTATTGATCAACAGATAAAGTCAGGTGCCAAAGGGGCACCTTGGGATGGGGTAAGAAATTATCAGGCTGCAAAAAATTTAAAGACAATGAAAAAAGGTGACCTTTGTTTTTTTTATCATTCAAATATTGGTAAAGAAATTGTAGGTATTGTTGAAGTCATTAAAGAACACTACTTAGACAAAACTGATAAAAGTGGGCGCTTTGTTGCTGTTACAGTTAAGTTTAAAAAGAAATTAGCAAAGCCGGTTACCTTAGAAGACATAAAAAAACATAAGGAATTAGGCGATTTAGCGTTGATTAAACAGAGCAGACTATCTGTAATGCCAATCGATTATAAAAGCTGGAAAATCATAAATAACATGAGTAGAATTTAAAAAAAAAATTTTCACATGCCTAAAAAAAAGAAAAAAAAATCTAAAGTAAAAAAAAAATCTTCTAAAAAAGTTAAGAAAAAAACTAAAGTAAAAAAGGTTTCAAAAAAAATCAAAAAAAAAGCAAAAAGCAAAAAAGAAAATGGCTCTTCTCCTCCCGAAATAGTTATAAAAACTAAACCAGAATGGGTAAAAGCAAGTTTAGCAAATAAAAGTAAGTACCAACAAAAATATTCACAATCTATCAAAAGTAACGATGATTTTTGGAGAAAAGAAGGAAAAAGAATTACTTGGATAAAACCTTATAAAAAAATCAAAGACGTTAGGTACAGCACTAAAGAAGTAAAAATTAAATGGTATGAAGATGGAACTTTGAATGCTTCAGCTAACTGTATTGATAGACATTTAAAAGATAAAAAAGATAAAATTGCAATTATTTGGGTTGGCGATGATCCAAAAGATAGTCAAAAAATTACTTATAAACAATTACACCAAAAAGTTTCCAAAGCTGCAAATGGTTTAAAAAAACTTGGAATTAAAAAAGGAGATCGAGTTACAATTTATTTAACCATGATCCCAGAGCTTGCAATTTTAATGCTAGCATGTGTTAGAATTGGAGCAGTCCATTCAATTATATTTGGTGGTTTTTCTGCAGAATCGATTTCAGGAAGAGTAAATGATTGTGAATCTGAATATATAATCACTGCTGATGAGGGAGTTAGAGGAGGAAAAACTATTCCATTAAAATATACAACTGATGAAGCTCTCACAAGTTGTCCGAATGTAAAAAAATGTATTGTGGTTAAACGAACAGGAAATTACATCAATTGGAATGAGGAAAGAGATGTTTGGTATCATGATTTAATTAAAGATGTTTCAAATCATTGTGAACCTGAAGAAATGAATGCTGAGGATCCTTTATTTATTTTATATACCTCAGGATCAACTGGTAAACCAAAAGGAGTTCTTCATACTACGGGTGGGTATATGGTATATGCATCAATGACCCATCAATATATTTTTAACTATAAGCCAAAAGATATTTATTGGTGTACTGCTGATATTGGATGGGTAACGGGTCATAGTTATATTATTTATGGACCCCTTGCTAATGGTGCTACAACAATAATGTTTGAGGGAATTCCTAATTATCCTGACACTTCAAGGTGGTGGCAGATCGTTGATAAATATAAAGTAAATATCTTCTATACCGCTCCTACAGCAATCAGAGCTTTAATGCGTGAGGGTGATAAGCCAGTTAAAAAAACCTCTAGAAAGTCTCTAAAATTGCTTGGCACTGTTGGTGAACCGATTAATCCAGAGGCTTGGATGTGGTATTACAAAACAGTTGGGAACTCAAAGTCACCGATTGTTGATACTTGGTGGCAAACGGAAACAGGTGGAATACTAATAGCCCCTCAAACTGGAGCTATTCCATTAAAACCTGGTTCAGCTACAAAACCGTTCTATGGAATTAAGCCTGTTATCGTTGATAAAAACGGCAAAGAGATAAAAGGCGCTGGCGAAGGAAGGCTTTGTATTGCTCAATCATGGCCAGGTCAAATGAGAACTGTTTATGGAGATCATCAAAGATTTATCGACACTTATTTTTCTCAGTTTAATGGTAAATATTTTACTGGTGATGGCTGTAGAAGAGATAAAGATGGATATTACTGGATCACAGGACGAGTTGATGATGTAATTATTGTATCTGGACATAATCTAGGTACTGCTGAGATTGAAAGTGCATTTGTTGCTCATCCAAAAGTTGCTGAAGCAGCTGTAGTTGGTTATCCACACGATATTAAAGGAAATGGTTTGTATTGTTATGTCACTTTAAATGCAGGAGAAACTGAAAATGGAGATCTTGAAAGAGATTTAAAACTTTGGGTCAGAAAACAAATTGGGCCTCTAGCAACTCCTGACTTAATACACTTTACTCCGGGTCTTCCAAAAACTAGATCAGGTAAAATAATGAGAAGGATTTTGAGAAAGATTGCTGCAAATGAACATGGACAATTAGGTGACACCACTACTTTAGCTGATCCAAGTGTTGTCGATAGCTTGGTCGATAATAGAAAAAATATTTAAAACTGAACTAAGTTCTGAAATTCTTGTTTAATCACATCCCACTTTAATATCATAGAGTTTAGGACAATTTTACGATCTAAGGTTTTTAACTCTTCAGCAATTGGTGCCCATTTATATAATGAGAGTGCACTTGGATTAAATGGTAAATCTGTATAATAGGTATCCCAATTTATATTTAAAAGTCTTTCATCAAAATCCTTACGAGCTTGATCAATAATATCTAAAGGCATTTTATTTGAAATTTCATCATCTAAAATTTTATTAAAAATCTCTTTTGCCTTATCAGTGTCTTGAAAATTGAAATTAACCCTCAAATAAGAGAAAGTAAAAAGAGATAAATCTTGAAGTGCAACAGAATAGATATTCCATTTAGCAAGGTTAACTGAACCCATAAACTTATCATTCTCAAAATGAAGAACATACCGAGTTCCCATTCGAGTTTTTAAATAATTATATAAAGTTACTTGGGTTACCCATGCGGATTTAGTTTGAATAAAGGTTTCAAGTTCATCTAAATTTTTAATTTTTTTTTTAGGAATGAACGCTTTAAACATTGCGAACAAATATGTCTTAAAATCAGTTGCTGTTAAATCTTTCCAGGTTAGCTTGTATTTTGACATAATCTGAGCCGTGTGTGGCATTTATACCCTAAAAAAGTCAGTAAATAAGTACCTATTATGGTTAAATTTAGGTCTTTTCAAAAGCCTCATAATGGTTATGGTTTTGCCAGTTATAACTAAATAGAGAGGTAAATATGTCAAATCAAGAAAAACATTGGGAGAAATCCAGAGGTTTGCTGATGATAACGTTAGCAATCTGGTTTGTATTCTCAATTGGCATCTTCCTTTTTGGAGCTGAAATGAACGAGGTCACAGGACCTTTCGGTTATCCGTGGACATATTGGTTTACGTGTCAGGGATCTCTTGGAGCATTTGTAATCCTTATTTTCTGGTTTGCGAATAGACAAGAAAAGATCGACGAAGAGTTCGGCTTTAGCGAAAGAGAGGATGAATAATGAAAAGTACTAATTTCATTGATAACTTGCCTAAAGTTTATGGAATCTATACCGGAGGGTTTATAGGTTTTATAATTTTAATGGCAATTGCAGAACAGATGGGTATGACTGCGAAGGCGATTGGTATCGCTTTTGTGGCATTTACTGTATTCATCTATGCATTAATCGGTTGGCTATCAAGAACAGCCCAAGCGGATGCATATTACGTAGCTGGAAGGCAGGTACCAACAGTATTCAACGGAATGGCCACAGCAGCAGACTGGATGTCTGGTGCTTCATTCGTTGCAATGGCTGGAGGTATTTACTTTAAAGGTTACGGTTATATGGCTCTACTTGTAGGTTGGACTGGTGGTTACGTGTTAGTTGCATCTTTATTAGCACCTTACTTAAGAAAATTTGGCTGTTACACAGTTCCAGATTTTATAGGTACAAGATACGGTGGTAATTTA
>OBOT01000006.1_pt1 | contig 26905 bp, 26 predicted proteins | sample 1535231 | NCBI WGS metagenome assembly OBOT01 (sample SAMEA3275625, study PRJEB22092) | marine metagenome | biome: 0 | collected 2014-06-23T09:00:00+00 | depth 1 m
AATCTGTCATAATCGAAGCAGATGCCATAGAAATAGCACAACCACTTCCTTCAAAAGAAATATCTTCAACTATCTTTTGACCATTTAATTTTAGATAAACATGAACATTATCTCCACATAAAGGATTGTTCCCTTTGGCATCTTTGTTAAAATTATCTGTCTTACCAAGGTTCCTTGGATTTTTACCATGTTCTAAAATAATTTCTTGATATAGCTCTTTTAAATTCATTTTAAATTAAATATCTTTTTGCAGTTGTTGATAGAGTCATTTAATATATCTAAATCTTCTTTAGTATTATAAATTCCAACAGAAGCTCTAGCGCTAGCTGGTATATTTAGTTTATCATGTAAAATTTGACAACAATGATGACCAGCTCTTATAGCAACTCCATCTTCATCAAGTATAGTTGCGATATCATGTGGATGAACTCCTTCTAAAGTAAACGATAAAACTCCACCTTTATTTTTTGGGCTACCAATTAATTTAACAGAATTATTTTTTTGTAATAATTCTTGTCCATATTCAACTAAATCAGCTTCGTGTTGCATAATATTTTCTATACCAATGCTTTCCATAAACTTAATTGACTCGTCAAAGGCAATGACTTGAGCAGTTGCCATTGTTCCTGCTTCATATTTATTTGGTAATTCACCATAGGAAATACTATCTTTTTTAACTTCTCTAATCATTCCCCCACCCCCTTGGTATGGAGGCAACTCCTCTAACCATTTTTTCTTACCGTATAAAACGCCAAGTCCTGTTGGACCATACATTTTGTGACATGATATTGCATAAAAATCACAATCTAAGTCTTGCATATCAAGTTTAAGATGTGGGGCGCCTTGGCAACCATCAATCACAACAATTATTCCTTTTGAATGTGCAAGATCAGTTATTTCTTTAACAGGTAGTATTGCACCTGTAACATTTGATAAATGTGTAATTGCTATCACTTTAGTCTTTGATGTTATTTTTTTTTCAATTTCCTCTAAAGAAACATCACCATCTTCGTTCATTTCTGCAAAATTAATTTTGATATTTTTTGATTTTCTTAAAAAATGCCACGGAACATAATTTGAATGATGCTCAAGTTCAGTGATTAAAATTTCATCACCTTCGTTTAAATAATTTTGTCCTAAGGTATTTGCAACTAAATTTAATGCTTCAGTTGCACCTTTTGTAAAAACTATTTCATTTTTATCTTTAGCATTAATATACTTTTGAACGGAAGACCTTGTGGTCTCGTACAAATTTGTAGCTGCAACTGCAAGATAATGAACACTTCTTCCTACATTCGAAAACTGTTTGGTATAAAATTCATTAATTTTATCTGCTACAACTTTTGGTTTTTGTGAAGAGTTGGCACTATCCAAATATACCAAATCATTATTTTGAATCTTTTCATCAAATATAGGAAATTCGTTTTTTATATTTTCTATTTTCATTCTTTGATACCAATCATATTTTTAATTAAGTTTTTAATTTCTGAATCTGTAATTTTTTCTACTACATCAAGTAAAAAACCGTTTATTAAAAGTTCTCTGGCTTGATTATAATTTAAACCTCTAGACATTAAATAAAATATAGAGTCTTCATTAAGACTTCCTGAGGCTGAACCATGTGAACATTTAACATCATCTGCATAAATTTCTAATTCAGGTTTAGCATTAAATTCAGAGTCTTTATTTAGCAATATTGCTTTACTAAGCTGGTAACCATCTGTTTTTTGCGCAACAGAATTTACATATATTTTTCCTTGGTATACTGCTTTAGAACTATCTTCTAAAACACTCTTAATTAATTGATAGCTTTTCGTATTCTCTGTTAAATGATTGATGGTTGTTCTGATTTCATGATGTTTATTTTTATCAAGCGAGAAAATACCATTGACAAAAGCAGATGAATGTTCTCCTTCTAAATTGCAATTAATTTCACTTTTAAAGAAATTAGATCCTGATGATAAAATAAATGTCTCTGAAATAGTATTTTTATTTTGTACGATGTTATTAAAAGAATATTTAATATTTTTATTTTCAAGTTTATCTACTTTATAATTTTTAAGAATTGCATCTTCTTTTAAATTAAAGTTATAAAAAATATTTAAAAAATTTTTTTCGGATGTATCGTTAAATAAGTCAATTAATCTTAAGCAACTATCTTCTTGCAACTCAAAATCTAATCTTAAATTAATGTTTTTTGACCAAATTTTAGAGTTAGTTGTATGGTAAATAATGAGCGGTTTTAATAACTGATAGCCAGTTTTAATGACTATTTTAAAGCATTTATTAGTAAAAGCATTATTTAAATCAGATAAAGAATTATTGTTATCAAATTTATTAATAGTTTCTGATTGATCAATTATTTCTATTTGACCTTTTTTTTCATAGTCAAAATCAATTTTTTCAATTCTACCATTTATAAAGACTATTTTATTATGTTCTAATCCATCTACGAATACAGAAGTGTCAACTTTGTTGGTAGACGTATAATCATTGTAAAAACTTAATTCCCCAATATTTTTATTAATTATCTGGTTAAGATCTGAGAATTTCCAATCTTCTTCTTTTCTATTTGGAAAACCTTTGTTTATAAAATTATCTAAAGAAAATTTTTTTATTTCAATATCTTTTTGAGATAAACTTAAATTTTTAATAGTATTGTCAAAATCTTTTTGTAATTGTTCTTTCATCTAATTAAAATTTTCGTATCCTTTTTTTTCAAGTTCTATAGCTAAATCAGGACCACCAGATTTAACAATCTTTCCATTGATTAAAACATGGACAAAGTCAGGCTTAATATAGTCAAGCAACCTTTGATAATGTGTAATTATTAAAAAAGAATTTTTTTCATTTCTTAGAGTATTTACGCCATCTGCAACAATTCTTAATGCGTCTATGTCTAGTCCTGAGTCTGTTTCATCGAGAATAGATAATTTTGGAGATAACATTGACATTTGTAAAATTTCATTTTTCTTCTTTTCTCCCCCAGAAAAACCAACATTTAATTGTCTATTTAATTTTTCCTCATCAAATTTAAGTTCTTTTGATTTTTCTTTTACAAGTTTTAAAAACTCTATCGCATCAAGCTCTTTTTCTCCTCTTGCTTTTCTGACTGCATTTAATGAAGTTTTTAAAAAAATATTAGTATTTACTCCAGGAATTTCTAATGGATATTGAAAAGCTAAAAAAATACCTTTGTGAGCTCTTTCTTCTGTTTCAAGTTCAAATAAATCTTTTTCCTCGAAAAGAACTTCACCAGAAACCTCATATCCTTTCTTTCCTGATAAGATATTTGATAAAGTGCTTTTACCTGATCCGTTTGGACCCATTATGGCATGAACTTCACCAGGATTAACATTTAGTGAAAATCCTTTTAAAATTTCCTTGTTATCTATTTTTGCATTTAATTTATTTATTTTTAACATTATCCAACACTTCCCTCTAAACTGATCCCTACTAACTTTTGTGCTTCAACAGCAAATTCCATTGGAAGTTGTTGTAATACTTCTTTACAAAATCCATTTACAATTAAACCAACTGCCTCTTCGGCACTAAGCCCTCTTTGTTGGCAATAATGTAATTGTTCCTCGCTTATTTTAGAAGTTGTTGCTTCGTGAGCTATATTTGACTCTGAATTTTTATTTTTGATATAAGGAACTGTATGAGCACCACATTTGTTACCCATCAGTAAAGAGTCGCACTGAGTGTAATTATTTGAATTCGATGCTTTTGAGGAAATATCAACCAATCCTCTATAAGTCATATCTGAAAAGCCAGCACTTATTCCTTTTGATATAATTTTACTTTTTGTATTTTTTCCTAAATGGATCATTTTAGTTCCAGTATCAGCTTTTTGATGATTATTTGTAATGGCGATTGAATAAAATTCTCCAACAGAATTATCGCCTTTTAAAATGCAACTAGGATACTTCCAAGTGATCGCAGATCCAGTTTCGACTTGTGTCCAAGAAATTTTTGAATTCTTACCTTTGCACAATCCTCTTTTAGTAACAAAATTATATATTCCACCTTTACCATCTTTATCACCTGGATACCAATTTTGAACTGTTGAATATTTTATTTCAGCATCATCAAGAGCAACTAATTCGACATTAGCAGCATGCAATTGATTTTCATCTCTCATAGGAGCTGTACAACCTTCTAAGTAGCTAACATAACTTCCTTTGTCAGCAATAATTAAAGTTCTTTCAAATTGACCTGTATTAGATGCATTTATTCTAAAATAAGTTGAAAGTTCCATTGGGCATCTAACACCCTCTGGAATGTATACAAATGAACCATCAGTAAAAACTGCTGAGTTTAAAGTTGCAAAAAAATGATCAGTTAACGGAATCACTGAACCTAAATATTTTTTAACTAGTTCTGGATGATTTTGAATTGCCTCTGAAATTGGACAAAAAATGATACCTTGTTTTATTAATTCTTCTCTAAAAGTTGTTGCAACTGAAACTGAGTCAAAAACTGCATCAACTGCAATACCATTTAATCTTGCTTGTTCTTGAAGAGGGATACCTAACTTTTTATAAGTTTCTAAAAGTTTAGGATCTAATTCATCTAAACTTTTCGGTTTATCATCCATACTTTTAGGTGCAGAATAATAATATAAATCTTGATAATCTATATTTGGATATTTTGGTTTTTGCCAATTTGGTTCTTTTAGTTGCTTAAATCTTTCATAAGCTTTTAATCTAAATTCAAGCATCCATTGTGGTTCTTTTTTAATGTTAGAAATAAATTTAATTACCTCCTCATTTAAACCTTTTGGTGCTCTCGTATTTTCTATATCAGTAGAAAAACCATATTTATAATCTTTTAATTTGTCTATTTCCTTTTGTCTATTTTCCATCTTAATTAATCCGTTCTGAATTATTTTTTAATAAATCCTCTAAACTTTTTTTTTCAAAAAAACTATTAATATGAGTTTCTAATTCATCCCAAAGGTTATGGGTTACACATTTAGTTGCTTTTCCATTGCACCCCTTTTTTGACTCTTTTTTGCACTGAACAGTTTTAACTTTTTCGTCAACAGCATTAAAAATATTAGTAAGTTTTATTTCATTAGGTTTTTTTGATAAAACATATCCACCTTGAGTACCTCTGGTACTTTTTACAATTTGATTTTTTTTAAGCTTTGAAAAAATTTGTTCTAAATAATCTAAGGAAATTCCTTGTCGTAATGAAATATCACGCAAAGACACTGGATTAATAGTGTCAAACCTTGCAAGATCTACAAGTGCCATAACAGCGTATCTTCCTTTTGATGTTAGTTTCATTTTACCCTTTAAATAATGGCCTTTTTATACATACCTGACTAAAATGGTCAAGTTTAGACTACAAAAAAAAACTAACATATTGTCGCTCAGTTATGATAAACGTAACTTTTTTTTGAGAATAATAATCAATTGCGCTTATGGATAACAAAATTTTAGAAATATTTATTCCAGGTCCAGCTGGACGTCTTGAAGCTAAATATTTTAAAAGTAAAAAAAACACATCTCCTGTAGCGTTAGTATTGCAACCTCATCCTCAATACGGGGGAACCATGAATAATAAGGTTGTAGTAGATACATTCCACACATTTATGGAAAATGATTTTTCTGTTTGTAGAGTTAACTTTAGAGGTGTTGGAAAAAGTGATGGGGAATTTGATAATGGCCAAGGGGAACTAGCTGATGCAGCTGCTGCGTTGGACTGGTTAGAAAGAGAAAATTTTGATAATTCTCAATGTTGGGTATCTGGTTTTTCTTTTGGATCATTGATAGCTATGCAACTGTTAATGAGAAGACCTGAAATAAATAGATTTATAGCAATTTCACCTCAACCTAATGTTTATGATTTTTCTTTTTTATCACCATGTCCTACATCTGGAATGGTAGTTTATGGAAAAAAAGATGAATTGGTTCCATTAGAGTATATTACGGAACTAGATAAAAGACTAAGTGCACAAAAAGGAATTAAAGTTGAATTTCATGCTGTAACTGATGCCAATCATTTTTTTTCTAAAACAGATAATGTATTAATTAAAAGTCTTGATAAATATATTAAAAAAGAGACAGCTCTTTATTAAAAATTTTTTACTAGTTTGCCGCCAACTGTAGGCTTTGCACATCCTGTAGTTTTTGGAAATGAAATAGGTAAATCCAAAAAAGATCTAATAGCTAAATATCCAAATGCCTGAGATTCAATATAATCACCATTGAAACCATAGTTATCTATATTATCTAAAATAAAATTGTATTTATTGTTAAGATTTTCTTTAATACAATCCATTAAAGCAATATTTTTTCTTCCTCCCCCTGAAATTAAGTATTTAATTTTACTATCAGTGCCTATATTTTCTATTCCTTTAGCTATTAGATAGCCTGTAAAGTTAGTTATTGTTGCGCAGCCATTTTCAAAAGTGAGACCTCTAGCAAATGAGTTGTCAAAATCTTTAATATCTAAAGATTTTGAATATGTATCTATGTTAAAATTTTCAATGATTTGATTAGTAATTAATTGATCAATTTTTCCTGCTTTTGATATATTTCCATTTTCATCAAATTTTTTATTAGAATTTTTTCTAACCCAGTCATCTATTAAACAATTTCCAGGCCCAATATCATAAGCAGTAATATTATCCTCGAAATCACTTGAAACACTTATAATCTTAGTAAGATTAGTTATTCCTCCAATATTTATAAATCCTATCGGAAAACCTGTTTTAAATTTTTCATTCACAATATTGGATATGAGATAGTGAAATATTGGTGTTAAAGGGGCTCCTTGTCCTTCATTTTCAATATCTTTTTGTCTAAAGTCATAAATTACCTTTTTTTTTAATAGTTGAGACAGCAGCTTTCCGTCTCCAAGCTGTTTTGTAATTTTTTTTTGTGGCTCGTGAAATATTGTTTGGCCATGAAAACCAATTAGATCAATTTCATGCTTATATTTTAACAATATTTGGTTTATTTTTTCTGCATGAAAAATTGTGATTTTTCTCTCTAGATTTCCCAATTCTTTAGAATATTTAAATAAATCATTCTCTACTAAAACTAAGTTTCTTAATCTAATTAACTCTGCTTGTAGTTCGACATCATACTCAAAATACTTATCTAAAATGTTGTAAAATTGATATTGCCCATCAGATTGGATTATTGATATATCCACTCCATCCATTGAGGTTCCACTCATTAATCCTATAGATGTATATAATTTTTTTTTCATTGATATTCTTTTTATTAAAAATTTGTATATTGTAACTATAGACTTATGAATAAATTTTTAAAAGATTTTAAAGATCGTGGATATTTCTACCAATGTACTAGTGAGGATGAATTATCAAATTTACTAGATAAAGAAAAAATCAAAGCTTATATTGGTTTTGACTGTACCGCAGAGAGTTTACATGTTGGTAGCTTACTGCAAATAATGTGTTTGAGATTACTTCAAAAAAATGGACATCGTCCTATAGTTTTACTTGGTGGTGGAACTACAAGAATTGGTGACCCATCTGGAAAAGATAAAACTAGAAAAATTTTAAGTGAAGAAGAAATTGAAAAAAATATTCTAAATATTAAAAATATTCTTAAAAAATTTTTAGACAATGATGACCCAAGCACAAAACCAATATTTGTAAATAATTATTCTTGGTTAAAAAATTTGAATTATATATCTTTCCTAAGAGATATTGGAAAACACTTTACTATCAATAGGATGTTGACATTTGATAGTGTCAAATTGAGACTGGATAGAGAACAATCACTTAGTTATATGGAATTTAATTATATGATTTTGCAAGCATATGATTTTTTAGAATTAAATAAAACAGAAAATTGTGTTTTACAAATTGGTGGTTCTGATCAATGGGGGAATATTGTAAACGGAGTTGAGCTTATTAAAAGATACTCTAATAATCAAACTTTTGGTTTAACTACTCCACTAATTACTTTAGCTACAGGTGCAAAAATGGGTAAGACAGAAAACGGTGCAGTTTGGTTAGATGAAAAATTTTTATCAGCTTATGATTACTGGCAATTTTGGAGAAATATTGATGACAGGGATGTGATTAAATTTATAAAAATGTTTACTGATCTTGATATTGTCGAGATAGAAAAATTAAAAAAAAATAACATAAATGAATTAAAAATTTTGCTTGCAAATAAAACTACCTCTTTGCTTCATGGCGAAAAGGCAGCGAAGAACTCAGAACAAGCAGCTAAAGAGGCATTTTCTGGAAATTCACTTGGTTCAAATTTACCTTCTGTAAATATATCATTAGAAAATGTTGATAAAAAAATTAACGTTTTAGATCTTATTTTACTGTCTAAATTAGAAAATTCTAAAAGTGAGATTAGAAGACTTATAAAAGGAAATGCGATAAAAATTAATGATAATACTATATCTGACGAAAAATTTATTATTGATCACAATCTTTTTAAAGAAAATTACCTCAAGTTATCTATAGGAAAAAAAAGACACATTAAAGTTGAGCTAAATTAATTTTTTTTAATTTTTTCTATAGTACGAGTTATAAATCTTGGGGTTAATGTCTTAATTGGATTTACAGTAGTTTCTAGCTTCTTAGGTGGCCCTTTAATCTTAAAACTTACTCCAAAAACTCCTTCTCCTGTTTTATCTCCAACCAAAATTTTCCCAAGAACTGGTATTGAACTAATTGTTTTATTAATAGTGGTTGCTGGCACAAGTGTCCCTCTTAGGCTAATTAGTTTATCATCCTCTACATATCCACTCATTAATATTGAAATTGCAGGACCAATTGCATAAATCTCATCAATTGTCATTAGATCTCCCTGATTTTTAAAATTCATTTCAAATTCATCAAATCTAATTCCTTCTCCTGATAAAATATCTGCAATTCCCTGTAGAGAAGCAAGAGTAAGAATTTTTGTTAAAACTGGTAATTCTTTCAATTTAAAATCATAAATATTAAGTTTAGATATAGAAATATTATCTTTTTTAGATGAATAGAAATCTAGATATCCTTCATCAAATCCTTTAATAAATTTATATCGTTCAACTAATGGTTTTGCTTTTGAGGAGTATAGTGTAGTTATTTTGTTATTTTCAGCATCACTATTGATTGAAAATGATATATTTTTTTTATCATCAAAAAATGCAGATAAATTAGCATCTACAACACTATTATCTTTAATAAATAAATTTCCTTTTAAATCTGATATATAATTAATTTTATCTAAAGAAACTTCATCTAACTTTATATTTAAAGCAATATTATTTTGAAAAATATTATTTCTTTTTTTATCATTACCTTTTAAAAGATTTGTAATTAAGGTATTTGCATTTAAACTAAAGCCAATTATATCAAAATCGTCTTTTTTTATTTTTTTTATAGAATATTTGTTTAACTTATTCTCAGTGTCTAAATAATCAAACTCAACATAATCAACATTAATAATTGAATTATTCTTATTTAAGATAAGGTTACTTACTTCAATTTTATTTTTGTCTTCTAAAATAGTTAGATTGTTTAAAGAAAGATTTTTATCTTGCTCATAATAACCATCAATTTTCAATTGGGTGTCTATTTTATTATTTTTTTTATAATTAAAAAAATTTACTTCAAAATCAGTTTTGTCTAAATTCAAATCTAAATCAAAATTAATTTTTTTATCTTTTGTTGATATTAAATATTTTATACTTTCAAATTCATCATCAACTTTTATTTTACCTTCGCCTGCTAAAGATAATTTTTTGTTATTATATTTAATATTTAATTTTTGGTTTTTTAAATTAATATTCTCATTAGCAGATGGGAAAAAAACACTAATAAAATCTTGTTTTTTTAAACTAATAGCATCTAAAGTTAAATTCGATTGAATATTATAACTTTGATCATTATTTTTGAAGATATAGTTAATTTTATTAAAATTTTCTTCTAATTTTATTTCTCCTTCCCCAATAATTGATAATAGATTATTACTATACTGTAATTTTAATTTATGGTTTTTTAAAACAATTTCCTCATTTATGTTTGAGAAAAAGTCTGAGATATAACTTTCTCTATTATATTTAAGCTGATCTAAATCAATATTAGACTTAAGAAACATATTTTTTAATTTAAAATTTTTATTAACCTCAAAACTAAAACTATTATCTGAACTGAAAGTCGTGTTATCTAAATTTAAATTTTTTAAATTTAATTTTATAATTTTTAAGAAATTTTTCGATAAAGCAGCATCTTTACTTTTGACATTTCCATCAATGTAAAAAATATCTTCTTTTTGCTTAACGTTTACCTTGTTGGAAAAAAAATCGATTTTACTTGTCGCAAATTTTATTTCTTGGAGTTTAAATTCTTGTTTCTTTAGATTGAATATAAAATTAATTTTTTCGTAACTATAATTATTTAATAGTTGAATTTTTCCGTCCTTTATTATGCCATTTATTTCATAGTCATCTCTAATTTTCCCCTTTTCGTCGTAATTAATTTTTAAATCAAATATTACGTGACCTTTTTTTATAATTTTTTCTAAAATAAATAATTCTGGACCTTTGTAAGCTGTCCTAGCAAATTTAATTAAATCACCTAGTGGCAATGATTTTGATCCTATTTCAAGATTTGATGAAACAAATTTATTTTTAATTATTGACGCAAGAGATACCTCTGTTCCTATATATTCTAATTCAAGTGGTTTATTATAATAATAAACAGTAGCACCAACAGTTTTGGCATTAAATTTTAATCTAAGTGGATCTAATTTAATTTTTATTTTTTTTAGATTTAGTTGTAAATTTTTATTACTCTCGTTAACTTTATTTTTTATCTGTTCATTAAAACTTTCTGTTTCAATTCCAATAGTACTTAAATAAATTATTGGTAAAAAAATTAAAACTGTAATTGCTATAAAAAACTTTAATAAAAATTTTCTCATTTAATTTTATAGAGTGATTGTTCTAAAAATTCATCCAGATCACCATCTAAAATTTTATCCGGACTAGTACTTTCAAAATTTGTTCGATTATCTTTAACTAATCTGTAAGGTTGTAGCACATAGGATCTTATTTGGTGGCCCCAACCAATTTCAGATTTTGAGTTTTCGGTATTTTGATTTTGTTCCTCTCTTTTCTTAATTTCATGGTCGTACAATCTGGCTTTTAACATATTCATACATGTCTCTTTATTTTTATGTTGAGACCTCTCATTTTGACACTGTACAACAATTTTGGAAGGTAAATGGGTAATTCTTACTGCACTATCGGTAGTATTAACATGTTGACCACCTGCTCCACTAGATCGATAAGTGTCTATTCTTAAATCTTTTTCAGAAATTTCTATATTAATATTTTCGTCAACAACTGGATATATCCAGATACTTGCAAAACTTGTATGTCTTCTTGCACCTGAGTCGAATGGAGATATTCTAACCAAACGATGAATACCAGACTCTTTTTTAAGCCAACCAAAAACATAATCTCCCTCTATCTTTATTGTTGCTGACTTAATTCCAGCCTCATCTCCTCTATGTTCGCTTATTAAGTTTGATTTAAAATTCTTTTTATCAGACCATTTTAAATACATTCGTCTTAACATATCAGCCCAATCTTGACTCTCTGTACCTCCAGCACCTGCATGAATCTCAATATAGCAATCTAATGGATCTGCTTCGCTTGATAAAAAACATTTGATTTCACTTTTTTTTATTTCCGATCTTAATTGTTTAATATTCTGTATAATTTCACCTTGAACGTCCAAGTTATTTTCCTCCAAAGCTAATTCATTTAAATCTTCAAAATCATTTAATTTTTCAACAGATGAATTTAAAGAATTTATTAAATCCTCAAAAAATTTCTTTTCTTTAACTACTTTTTGAGAATTACTTTTATCTTGCCAGAAATTGGCTTCTAGCATTTTTGTATTTAGAGACTGAAGTTTTGAATAAATATTATTATTTTCAAAGATACTCCTTAATTCTTTGATTTATTTTATCTATTTCTTCTTTATAATTTTGAAAATTATCATTCATTAATAAAACTTTAGTATATTATTGCTATCTAATCTATCTGTATTTGAGTAAAGAACTTTTCCATTAACCACATTTTCTTTTTTAAAGACCTCTATGATTGTATTTTTTGTGGAAAATTTAGCCTTTTGCCCTGTTTTAGGATCTACTACCATCATAATTGTATCTTCGGCTGCCTTAAAGGGTCTGGCATCTGATTTTTTTACAGCTTGCTTAATAAAATTTTTAAAAATTGGTAGTGCGGTTTTTGAACCAGTTTCATATTTTCCAAGAGGTGAAGGGCTATCTGAGCCCACATAAACACCCACTAATAAGTTTGAGGTAAAGCCAATAAACCAAGTATCTGTGTTTTTGTTTGTTGTTCCAGTTTTGCCAGCAATATTTAAGTTCAAGTCTCTTAGTTTTTTTCCTGTACCTCTCTGAACTACACCTTCAAGAATTGAGGTCATTTGATATGCAGTTTCGGGTGAAAAAATTTGCTTATAGTTATTTTGAATTTTTGGATAATCGTTACTCAGGTAAGAAATTTGATCACAATCTATGCACTGTCTCAAGTTATTATTGTATATAGTGTTTCCTTCACTATCTTGAATTCTATCAATTAATATTGGCTCAACAAGTTTTCCACCATTAACAAAAGCTGAATAAGCTGAGGTTAAATTTATAAGAGTAGTCTCAGCAGAACCCAACGATATAGACAATAATTCCTCTGGATTTTCATAAATTTTGAGATCTTTTGAGAAATTTACAATTCTTTCAACACCAAGATTCTGAGCAATTCGTACAGTCATTAAATTTCTAGATTTTTCCAATCCAGTTCGAAGTGTAGATGGGCCATAAAATTTTTTTCCATAATTTTCAGGTTTCCACATCTTTAGATCGTCACCTTGATCTAAAACTAAAGGTGCATCTAATACTAACGATGTTGGAGTGTAATTATTTTCTAATGCCAATGCATAAACAAATGGTTTAAAAGCAGAACCTGGCTGTCTATTTGCTTGGGTCGCTCTATTAAATTCACTTTTTTTAAAACTAAATCCACCACTAAGTGCCAAAATCCTTCCAGTAAAAGGATCCATAACGACAATTCCTCCGTTAATTTTGGGTAATTGTTGTAAACTAAATTTTTTATCACTTATTTTTTTCACATATATAATGTCACCTGGTTGCAATAAATTTTTAAATTCTTTTTTGGTCCAGGAAATATCTTTGTATTTAATAACACCTTGAATTTTATCTTCCGTCTCAATCTCCGCTGAGAATTTATTTATTTTTTTTACTATTGCTAATGACCAACCAATTGACTTTTCTAAATAAAACTTTTTTAAATCTTTATTCCAATTACTTTTATAAATCTTATTAGTTAACGGTCCTCTCCAACCTTTTCTTTGATCATATGAAACTAATCCATCTCTCAAGGAGTTTGTAGCAATTTTTTGAAACTCTAAATTGATGGGTGTATTTATATTGAACCCTTGTTTGTATACTTTATCATAGGAATAGTTTTCTATTACATTTTTTCTTACATCCTCAATAAAATATTGTGCATCTTCTAGATAAATTTTCTTATTTTTACTTAATATAATTTCTTTATTTTTTATTTTCTCATACCACTCAGAGGTTATATAATTATTATCTAATAAATTTTTTAAAACTAGATTTCTTCTAAATTTTGCAACTTCAATATCTCTATATGGATTGTACCTACTTGGAGCCTTAGGTAATGCGGCTAGCAATGCAGCTTCTGAATAGTTTATGTCTCTAATTGATTTATCAAAATATTCCAAGCTTGCAGCTGCTATTCCATAAGCTCCACTTCCTAAATATATTTGATTTAAGTATAATTCCAAAATTCTTTCTTTAGAAAGTGCTCTTTCGATCCTAAAAGCCAAAATTGCTTCTTTAATTTTTCTATTAATACTCACTTCATTTGTTAATAAAAAATTTTTTGCAACTTGTTGCGTTATTGTTGAAGCACCCTCTAATCGCTCAGATGAAATAATGTTAGATATATTATTAACTACTGCTCTCAACACTCCTTTGGCATCTACACCTGGATGTGAAAAAAAATTTTTATCTTCTGCAGATAAAAATGCATTTATTACATTTTTAGGGATTGAGCTGTAAGGCACAAATACTCTTTTTTCCTGAGAAAAGTCTGCAACAAGCTCTCCTTCTCCTGAGTAAACCTTGCTTGAAACAGGTGGTTTATAATTTTTTAAAAATTTATAATCAGGAATATCATTTGAATAAGTCCACAACACACCAACTATCAAAACACTAGTTAAAAGAACTATAGATATAGAAATAAGAAGAATATTCTTTAAAAACTTATGCATTTTAATTCCATTATATCTTGGAATTTGTTAAAGATAAGGCACAAGAATTAAACAAAATTTATTTAAACCTAGAAAATTTAATGAAATCAACAATTACAATATTATGGAAAAAAATTTATATATCGATGCTTCGCATCCAAATGAAACTAGAGTTGTTCTTAAATCTGACGAAAATATTGAAGATTACGAATACGAAGGTTTAAAGAATAACCTAATAAAAAATAATATTTATTTAGGTAAAGTAAGTAGAATTGAACCATCTCTTCAGGCAGCTTTTGTTGACTTTGGAAGAGATAGACATGGCTTTCTGTCTTTTAATGACATCCAATCAGATTATTATCAAATACCAAAGGCTGATTTAGATAAAATTAAAGAGGAAGAAGAGAAAGCTAGAGAAGAACTTTCAAAACAAGTTGAGGCTAAAGAAGAAGAAAATATAGCTGAAGGAAAATTAGAGATAGATGATCCTATTGAAAAAGAAATAGAAAAAAAGACAGTAAACAAAGAAATTTTAGAAGAAAAGAATAATGGTGAGGAACAAGAAAAAAAGAAAGAAAATAAGTTTAGGTTTAAAAGATATAAAATTCAGGAAGTTATAAAACCAAATCAGGTTATACTTGTTCAAGTTATTAAAGATGAAAGAGGTCAAAAAGGAGCTGCTCTTAGTACTTTCATTTCTATCGCTGGAAAATATATAGTTTTAATGCCGAATACACCAAAAGGTGGGGGTATTTCGAGAAAGATTTTTAATCCTGCTGATAGAAAAAAAATAAGAACAATTTTAAATGAAATCGAAATTCCAAAAGAAATGGGATTAATCGTTAGAACGGCAGGTAGTAATAAAACTAAAAATGAAATCAATAATGATTTAACAACTCTTATTAAAACCTGGAGTCAAATCAAAGATAATGCAATTAATTCTATTGCTCCATCACTTATTCATCAAGAAAGTGAAATTATTAAAAGAACTTTAAGAGACATGTTTGATGATAATACCAAAAATATAATTGTAGAGGGTACAGATGGTTATAAAAAGGCACAGTCTTTTATGAAAACAATGATGCCATCTAGTGTTAAAAAAGTAAAAAAATACAGAGGCAAAGTACCTTTGTTCATTGAGGAAAATATTGAGCAAAAATTAAATCAAATCTTTGACTCTGAAATTAAACTTAAATCAGGAGGTTATTTGGTTATTAACCCCACTGAAGCATTAGTATCCATAGATATAAACTCAGGAAGCTCCATAAAAGGTAAAAATGTTGAAAGCACTGCGTTAGATACAAACATCGAAGCAGCAGAGGAAATTGCAAGACAAATTAAAATAAGAGATTTATCTGGTTTAATTATAATAGATTTTATTGACATGCTAAGTTATGGAAACAGACGACTAGTTGAGAGAAAACTAAAGGAAAAATGCAGGTCAGATAGAGCTAGAATACAGATAGGCAGAATAAGTAACTTTGGTCTTTTAGAAATGTCTAGGCAAAGATTAAGAGAAAGTGCCATTAAATGGAAAGTTACTTTAACGGACGAGTCGTTTGCACAAAAACTGCTTAAAATTGTTGAATTAAAAGCAGTTTTAAACAAAGCAAAATTTGTAGAGTTAAAAGTTTGTAAAAAAATTTCTGATTTTTTAAAAGAAAACTTTGTTAATGATTTAACTTATTTTGAAAAAAAAAATAAAATGAAACTAGATATAATCAGCGATAATTCATTAATAATTCCTGAATATATAATAAATGTTCAAAACAAGTCTAAAAAAACTATAGAATTAGTTGAGTATTATGAAAAACTTAAAAATTTAGAACTACAAAATAAAGAAGATAAAATAATCAAAAATAAAGAAAAAAAAACTTACAAAAAAACTTACAAAAAAAAAAGATTTTATAAAAAACCTAAATAATTCCTTCGGTTGGAGACGAAGGGTTTCCCATTAATGTTTTAGAAATTCTACCTGAGCAGTAAGATTGTCTTCCAGCTACAACTGCATTTTTAAAAGCTAATGCCATTTCAAATGGTTTTTTTGCTTTTGCTATTGCTGTATTTACTAAGACACCATCACAACCAAGCTCCATTGCAATCGTTGCGTCTGATGCTTGACCCAAACCTGCGTCGATAATAACGGGAAGTTTAGTTTGCTTTCGAATAATTTGAATATTAATTTTATTTAATATTCCTAATCCAGAGCCAATCGGTGCCGCTAAAGGCATAATTGCATCTGCTCCAGAGTTCTCTAAACGTTTTGCCATTAAAGGATCATCATTACAATAAACCATAACCCTAAACCCTTCCTTGGCAAGGACCTCTGTTGTTTTTAAGGTTTCAATCATGTCTGGAAATAAATTCGTTTTATCGCCTAAAACTTCAAGCTTGACTAGCTTCCATCCTCCAATTTCTCTTGCTAATCTTAGTGTTCTTAAAGCATCTTTTGAGTTGAAACAGCCTGCTGTGTTTGGAAGATACGTAATTTTTTTTGGATCAATGTAGTCCATTAGAAGTGGTTTATTTTTATTTGAAATATTCACGCGTCTTACAGCAACTGTAACAATTTCCGCACCAGAAAATTTTATTGCTTTTGCGCATTCTGCCATGCTTTTATATTTACCAGTTCCAACTATTAATCTTGAATCAAATTTTTTTTTTGCAATTATTAATTTATCTTTTTTCAAACTATCCTCCCCCAATAAAATGAACTATTTCAATTTTATCATTTTTTTTTAATTTTATATTGTTAGATTTTTTTTTATCAATAATTTCTTGATTTAATTCAATTGCCACTTTTTTTATTGGAATTTTAAGATTTTTCAAAAGATCAGACAATTTAGAGTTATTCAAAACTGTTTTAAATTTACCATTTACTTTAATTTTTATTTTTTTCATCGTATATAAGTGCTGAATGACTAATAAAATAATTATTATTAATGGTCCAAATCTTAATCTATTAGGTGAAAGAGAACAATCACAATATGGATCAGATACATTTGAGCAATTAAAAGAAAAATGCTTAAAAAAATCAAAAGAAATTGGTTTAGAGGTAAACTTTACACAATCAAATTTAGAAGGTGAAATAGTAAATATCATTCAAGAAGCTAGAAAAGAATACACAGGAATGATAATTAATGCAGCAGGGTTTACGCATACATCAGTAGCAATTAGAGATGCTCTTAGTCTGTTTAAAAAACCAATAATCGAATTACACATATCTAATATTTATAAAAGAGAGGAGTTTAGACACAAATCTTTAATAAGTGATATAGCAACTGGTGGTATTTTTGGTTTAGGTACTGAAGGTTATATTTTAGCCATAATTTCTATACAAAAGATCATAGAGAATGAAAATCGATAAAAAAATTATTAAAGAATTAAACGATTATCTAGAAGAGTTTAATCTTACTGAAATAGAAATCACTGAGAAAGATACTAAAATTAAAGTCTCAAAAAATACAGGATCTAACATTAATCAGCCTTCAGTGGTTGCTTATAATTCCCAGACTGAAAAAAATATTTCAGAAAATAATCAAAATATTAAAAATGGTATTGAGGTTACATCTCCAATAATCGGTACTGCTTACCATGCGCCTGAACCAGGTGCAAAAAAATTTATTGAAGTAGGTAAAAAAATTAAAAAAGGTGACACAATAATGATTGTTGAAGCAATGAAGACAATGAATCATGTGCCCTCCTCATCCGATGGAGTTGTTAAAGAAATATGTATCGATGATGGCCAACCAGTTGAATTTGGTCAAACTCTTATCGTTTTAGAATAAATAATGTTTAAAAAAATTTTAATTGCTAACCGTGGGGAAATTGCGGTTAGAATTATTAGAGCATGTAAAGAATGGGGAATATCAACTGTTGCTGTCCATTCTGATGTTGATCGAGATAGTATGCACGTTAGACTTGCTGATGAGAGTGTCTGTATAGGCTCCCACCAACCACAAAACAGTTACCTAAATATACCTGCATTGATGTCTGCTATAGAGCTAACTAATGCTGAAGCTGTTCATCCTGGTTATGGTTTTCTTTCAGAGAATACAAATTTTGCAAAAATATTAGAGGAAAATAAAATTAAATTTATTGGAGCTTCTTCTGAATTAATTGCGATGATGGGAGATAAAATTCAAGCAAAAAAAATTGCAAAAGAAAATGGATTGCCTGTTATTGAAGGTTCTGAGGGTGGTGTTAAAGATATAGCTCAAGCTAAGGAACTTTGTAAAAAAATTGGTTTTCCTGTTTTAATTAAAGCCTCAGGTGGAGGCGGTGGAAAAGGTATGAAAATCGTTTACAAAGAAGAGGAATTTGAAACATTATTTTCTACTGCTAAATCAGAGGCACAAAAATATTTTGGAAATGATGAGGTTTATATTGAAAAATTTTTTCAAAATCCTAGGCATATCGAAGTACAGATTTTAGCTGGTAAGAACCGAGTTGTGCATCTTCATGAAAGAGATTGTTCAGTCCAAAGAAGACATCAAAAACTTATTGAGGAGACACCTAGTCCAGTTTTAAATAATGAAGTTAGAAAAGATCTTTTTGAAAAAACAGTGAATATGGTTGAAAAAATTGGTTATATGGGTGCTGGGACAGTCGAATTTATATATGAAGGTGGTAAATTCTATTTTCTTGAGATGAATACTAGAGTTCAAGTAGAACATCCAGTAACAGAGATGGTTACAGGAATTGATATTATCAAAGAACAAATTTGGATTGCGTTTTCAGGTGAGACAGCATTAAAGCAAAGTGACATTAATCCAAGAGGTCATGCAATTGAGTGTAGAATTAACGCTGAAGATGCAAGTAAAAACTTCCAACCTTCTCCAGGGACTATTGGGATGTGTCATCAACCTTCTGGTTTTAGAACAAGAGTAGATGGAGCTATATACCAAGGCTATAAAGTAACTCCTTATTACGACAGTATGATTTGTAAGTTAATTTGTCATGGTCGAAATAGATCAGAAGCAATTCAAAGAATGAATAGATCTTTAGATGAATTTGTAATTGAAGGAATTACAACAACTATTCCTTTACATAAAAAACTGTTAAATCATAAAAAATTTATCGAGTCTGACTTCAATGTAGGATGGATAGATAAAGAAAAAATTATTTAATAGCAGTTTACAAGCCAAATATCATAAACTGGATGGTCAAATGGAGTTATTGATGGGCTTGAAGAAAACATCCATCCATTAAAAACAAAAACTTCATCATTATTTGAATTATTAAGGTCTGTAACTTGTATGTAAGCAGTAATTTCAGGGTTGTCGTCAAATTCTGAATTTTTACATTTTAAACTTTTTATTGATAAGTCTTTAAATGCCACTAGATCTCCATTTTTTAATTTCAAAAGAGTATTTTTGGAGCTTATTTTATCTAAAATTTTAATATCTGTGTAAGTACCCTCTAAGTTACTTTGCGAAAATGCAAATGAAAATAAAAAAAAATAAACAAAAATTATTAAGTTTAATTTAAGACTATTCTTTCCAGCTTTTATATTTTTTTTTAGCTCCATCTTTATTTTTATTGGGATAGTATGCTTGATCAGTACCTGTCAAATTAGATTGATGAGGTTTTTGCCATTCATATTTTTCAAGAATATGTTTTTTTTCTATTTTATTAGGAGTAAAATGCATCCATGAATACCACTCAACTGGAATTTTTGATGCATCAATTGTATCAGTATATACAACCCACCTCTTCCCTTTTTTACTTTGATAGTATTTGTTGCCTAGCTCATCTGTTCCAACAAGTTTTCCAAAAAAAATAGTTTTCAACCTAGTTCCAAATGTATCTTGATTCCACCAAATGAAAATTTTTTTTAAAAGTGTCAACATTTTTATTTTTTATTTTTTCAATTAAAAATTGTAAAATTTAAATTAGACTAAAATTTGAATAAGTATATAAATTAAATGATTCATTATTCAAATTAATTTTAAATTGAGGTCAAATGGCAAAATATCTGGTTGAAACATATTATACGTGCACATTCAAAGTCAATCATTACTTAGATGATATAAATGAAACAGAATTAAAAAATTTAGAAAAAAGAGATGATGGGAAATTCGAAGTTTTAGATGTTAAATTGGATAATAGAAAAACTAAAAGTCTTGACCCTAAAAATAATAAAATTGTAGATAATAAAAATGTTGAAATATTAAACAATTCAGAAAACCTTAATCCAATTAGTAAAGAAAACGTAGTAACAAATCTTAATAAAGCTTCAGAGAGAGGTGGGAAAAGATTTGGTATGCCTGATCGAAGAAAAGGATATATTCAGAAGGCAACAATTGGAGATCATAAGGTCTATCTACATACTGGTGAATATGAAGATGGAAAAATTGGAGAAATATTCATTGATACGAGCAAAGAAGGTGAACTAGTAAAAGCATTAATGAATAATTTTGCAATTGCAGTTTCTCTTGGGCTTCAATATGGGGTGCCTTTAGATGAGTTTATTAGTGCATTTGTTGGAACAAAATTTGAGCCATCAGGTAAGGTTTTAGGAAATGATAGAATTTTAAGCGCTACATCTATTCTAGATTATATTTTTAGGGAACTAGCAATTTCTTATCAAAATAGAGAAGATCTCGCTCATACACCCTCTATTGGTGGAAACGACACAAATGGTTCAGATGATCAAAACTCAGAAGATCAAAATCAACTACTAAAAATTGTTAAAGATATTACAAGCAAAGGATTTGTAAGAAACAATTACAAAAAGAATCTAGTGGATCTATCTGATGTTAAAATTAGCTTAAAGGGAAAAAAATAATTTTTAATTCTTAGTTTTTATTGAAAGATTTAATTCTTTCAATTGGTCTTGATTAATCTCTGATGGTGCGTTCATCATTAAATCTTGAGCGTTTTGGTTCATTGGAAACATAGTAACTTCTCTTATATTTTTTTCATTTGCTAAAAGCATGACAATTCTATCTATTCCAGGTGCAATTCCACCATGTGGTGGTGCACCATAACTTAATGCGTTAATCATCCCACTAAATTTTTCATCTACCTCTGCTTTATTGTAACCTGCAATTGAAAACAATTTATACATAAGATCAGGTTTATGATTTCTTATTGCACCAGAAGATAACTCTATTCCATTACAAACTATATCATATTGGTAAGCAAGAATATCGAGAGGATTTTCAAAATCTTTATCTTTTAATTCACCTTGTGGCATTGAAAATGGGTTATGACTAAATTTTATCTTATCTGTTAACTCATCTTTTTCAAACATAGGGTAGTTAACTATCCAACAGAAAGCAAAAGTATCATCATCAATTAGGTCTAAATCTTGCGCAATTTTATCTCTAGCTAGAGCTGTTATTTTTTCTAATTCATTTTGCTTTCCACATGCTAAAAAAATACTGTCCCCTACCTCGGAATTAGTGAATTTCATTATTTCTAAAAGTGCCTCTTCGGAAAAAAATTTTCCCACTGGTCCTTTAGCTGAAATTTTATTATCTTTTTCAAATGTAAAGTATGCTAATCCAGAAGCACCTTGTTCTTTAGCCCATTTATCAATATTATCAAAAAAACTTCTAGGTTTATCTTTTGTATTTTTTGTAGTGATAGATCGAACTTTAGATCCTGATCGTACTAATTTTTTAAAAATATCGAATGAAACATCCTCTCTACTAAATATTTCTGTAATATCATTTATAATAAGAGGGTTTCTTAAATCAGGTTTGTCAGTCCCGAATTTAAGCATTGCTTCAGAGTAGGGTATCTTTGGAAAAATATCATACATCAATTTTTTATCAGAAAAATTTTTAAAAGTATTAACCATTAGTTTTTCTACAATATTGAATACATCCTCTTGCTCAACAAAAGACATTTCTAAGTCGAGTTGATAAAATTCACCAGGACTTCTATCAGCTCTAGCATCCTCATCTCTAAAGCAAGGAGCTATTTGAAAATATTTATCAAAACCCGATACCATTATTAATTGCTTAAATTGTTGAGGCGCTTGTGGTAAAGCATAAAATTTTCCTGGGTTTAAACGACTTGGTACAAGAAAATCTCTGGCTCCTTCAGGGCTAGAAGAGGTCAAAATTGGAGTTTGAAATTCTAAAAAGCCTAATTTTGTCATTTCATTTCTTATGTAAGAAATAACTTTTGATCTTAAAATGATATTTTCATGAATTTTTTTTCTTCTTAAGTCTAAAAATCTATATTTAAGTCTTATTTCTTCTGCATATTCTTGATCACTAAAAACAGGCAATGGTAATTCTTTACAAGTCCCTAATGTCTCATATTCAGATATAGCCACCTCAATTTCTCCAGTCTGAATATCTTTATTTTTAGTTTCATCTGAACGATGTACTACCTTACCATTAACCTTAATAACAGTCTCTAGCTGTGTTTTTTCTAATTCAGAAAAATTTTTATTTTCTTTATCAATTATGCACTGAGTAATTCCATAATTATCTCTTAGATCAATAAATAATAAATTTCCATGATCTCTTTTTTTGTTTATCCATCCAGAAAGAGAGACACTTTTGTCAACATCACTTTTTCTTAACTCGTTACATTTATGTGTTCTGTACTTATTCAATTATTCTCCTAAAGCCTCTTTTATAATTTTAAAGTCGATTGGTTTTTTTCTTTTTAAACTAATTTCGTCGATTTTATATATGAAATCAGATATTTTACCATAAGATCTACTTATCCTTTTAATAATAAAATCTATTAATTTTTTATCAATTGAGATCTGGCGATCAGATAAATTTTTTAATATCAAAGCATACATTAAATCATCTCCTGGTTTTTCTATTGCTGATAAAAGAAAATTTTTAGATCTTGAATTTAAATCTTGAAGTTCAAATTTAAAATCAACAATTGGTTTTGCAGAAGTAACTATAAGATATTTGTTATCCTGCTCTATGGTGTTGATTAAAGTAAATAATAAATTTTCATCAATATTTTCCACCAAATCTTCGATAATAATATTCTCATAAATTTTAATTTCTTTTAAAAAATCATTGGTAATTTCAGAAGCGGTAATTTTAATACCTTTAAAGTTTTGCAAAAAAATATTTATCAAATGAGATTTTCCAGAGAAATTTTCACCAATTAAATTAATAAAATTTTTTTCCCATTTGGGCCAGCTATTTAAAAGTTTAAATGAATATTCGTTACATTTAGAGACATAAAAATCCTGGTCTTTAAAATTCTGCTCATAATCAAAACTAAGAATTTGTTGGTTTAGATTTTTCATTTCATCACCCATATTTTATTAACAGTTTCAAATTCATAATTATTATTTTTCATTACTTCAATAAACTTATCAGGTGTTCCATTAAAAATTATTTTATAAATATTATTTTTGTTATCAAATTTATAAATATAAAAATTATAAATTAAGTCTAGGTTAGAGAGTTTTTCCTCTAATTGATTAATTTTTATATTGTTACTGTTTTCAACTGAGATTGTTAAAGGTAATTTAACGGATGTGTTTATTTCATTTTGAGATTTCCAATAATCTTCAAAGTTAATTTTTAAATTTTCTATGAAATTATCTATTTCAGAATTGCTATTAAAATCGATGTTTTTTATTAGGGTATTTTTTAAAGTTTTTTTATCATCAAAACTTATTTTATTTAAGAGTCTGGTTTGGTCAGAACCTATAAAAAATATAGATATAATATAGTTTTCAAGATTATATTTTTTTACTATTTCTCTAAATTCAAAATTTTCTAAATTTTCAATATTTTTTTTAATCAAGTTTAAATCTTCAAGATCCTCGGTTAGTAAAATATAATTTAAAAGTTCAAATTGTTTGGTATTAGAATTCCATTGATTATATATAATATTATCTGAAAACATTTTGATCTGACTTTCATTTTGATCAACAACTATTGGCATAAAAATAATATCTTTTTTTACTGGTAATGATGGAAAAATATTTTTCTTTTCTAATAAGTCAAAGACGATTTTTTTATTAAAAGATACATTAAGTTTTATATAATAGATTTCATTAACAAATTTTTCCTCCTTAATTGAAAATGTCTCAATCATACTTTTGATTTGATTTAATGGAATCTTTTTAAGCTTCTGATGATCCTTAGACTGAACAGTAGATAGCATCAACTGATTAAAAGCTTTAACAAATCCTTCATCTATTATTTTGTTTTTGTTAAAATTGATCTTGAAAGGAGTAGATAATTCAAGATCATTGATGGAGAAAGTCTTAGCAAAACTAATTCCTGTGGAAAAAAAAACATTTAATACAGCAAGAAATAAAAAAAATATATATAACTTTCTTAATTTAAAATTTTGAAAAATATATTTCATAGATCTTTTTAATGAATAAAAAAAAATTTACCTATAAAAAAAGTGGTGTTGACATCAATGCTGCAGATAATTTCGTTAATTTCATTTCTAATGTTTCATCAAAGAAAAAAGGCAAAAAAAAGTTTTCAAATATAGGTGGATTTGGGTCCATAACCAGTATTCCTCAAGGAATAAACCAACCAAAAATTGTAGCTTGTACAGATGGTGTTGGTACTAAAATTGAGATCGCAAACACGCTAAATAAGTATGACACAATTGGTATAGATTTAGTAGCAATGAGTGTTAATGATCTAATCGTTCAAGGTGCCAAGCCTCTTTTATTTTTAGACTATATTTCAATTAATAAAATTGATTTAAAAAAACTTAAATCAATAATCAAAGGAATTCTTGAAGGGTGCAGATTGTCTGGTTGTGAATTGGTAGGTGGTGAGACAGCCGAAATGCCTGGTACATATGAAAAAGGTAAGTTTGATATTGCAGGGTTTGCAGTAGGTGTAGTAAGTAAAAATAAAATTTTAAACAAAAATAGAATAAAAAATAATAACCTTATCTTAGCTGTACCATCGAGTGGATTGCATTCTAATGGTTTCTCTTTGGTAAGGTATCTTATAAATCAAAAAAAAATTAATATAAAAAATAATAAATTTTTAAAGTCTGAACTTTTAAGGCCTACTAAAATATATGTTGATGAAGTTTTAAAATTAATTGATCAGAATTTAATTAATGGTTGTGCAAATATAACAGGCGGAGGCTTGTCAGATAATATCAAAAGAATTATTCCAGATGAAATGATTGCTGATATTAATTTAGATCAAATAAGAACTTTGAATATTTTTAAATGGCTTAAAAAAAATGGAATATCAGAAAAGGAGATGATAAAAACATTTAATTGTGGAGTTGGATTTTGCTTAATTATAAATCCAAAAGATTTAAAAAAAGTCACCAAGTATTTTTCAAGAGACTATAAACCTTATGTGATAGGTAAAATTTCCATAGGTAACAACAAAGTTAAATTAAATGGTTCAATCAACTGGAACTAAAAAAATAAAGTGTGCAGTATTCATTTCTGGAACTGGCAGTAACCTAAAATCACTAATTCAATTTTCTAAAAAAAAAAATTCACCTATTTCAATAGAATTAATTATTTCGGATAATCCAAAAGCAAAAGGATTAAAATTTGGAAAAATTTTTAAAATATCAAATAAAGTTTTTAATTATAAAAATAAGATAATTGCTGAAAAAAAAATAATTTCTGAAATAACTAATAAAAAGATTAAATTAATTTGCCTTGCAGGGTTTATGAGAATTCTATCCAAAAATTTTATAAAAAGATTTAAAGGTAAAATATTAAATATTCATCCTTCTCTCCTCCCAAAATATAAAGGTTTAAATACTCACCAACGCGCAATATCAAATAATGAAAAATACTCTGGTTGTACTGTGCATGTTGTTAATTCAAGATTAGATGCTGGAAAAATTATTCTTCAAAAAAAAGTTAAGATTAGTAAATTTGATACGGCTAAATCTTTAGCAAAAAAAGTTTTGATTCAAGAACACAAGCTGTATCCAAAAGCCATTAGAAAAGTACTTAGTTTTTAAAAAAAGAAATCTATTTCAATTTTTGCATTTTCAACACTATCAGAACCATGTACTGAATTTTTATCAATTGAAATCCCATATTTTTTTCTAATAGTGCCCTCTTCAGCATCTTTTGGATTAGTAGCTCCCATTAGCTCTCTATTTCCGAGAACTGCGTTATCTTTTTCAAGAACCATTACAACAATAGGTCCTGAAGACAGATACGCGCATAAATCATTATAAAAAGGTTTAGTTTCATGAACTTTATAAAATTTTTCGGCTTCAGATTTTTCAATTTGAATTTTTTTTTCTTTTAATATTGAAAAACCTTTATGTTTAAACATCTCTTTAATTTCATTTTCTAGATTTCTTTCAACCGCATCAGGTTTTATAATTGACAAAGTTTGTTCTACATTACTCATAATAATCCTCTACTAGTTTATTTAGTAATCTTACTCCATATCCTGTTGCACCACCTGAATTGAGAGCTCCACCGTACTTTGAAAAAGCCATTCCAGCTATATCTAAATGAGCCCACGGTGTTTTGTTTAAAATAAATCTTTGTAAAAATTGTGCTGCAGTGGTTGAACCTGCACCACCAACATAATTAATATTTTGCATATCAGCATTTTTAGAGTCTATTAATTTATCAAAATTTTTATTTAAAGGCATTCTCCAAACTTTTTC
>OBOT01000007.1_pt1 | contig 25424 bp, 24 predicted proteins | sample 1535231 | NCBI WGS metagenome assembly OBOT01 (sample SAMEA3275625, study PRJEB22092) | marine metagenome | biome: 0 | collected 2014-06-23T09:00:00+00 | depth 1 m
AGTATTGGAAAAAAATTAATAAAAATCCACAAAAGAAACAAATTAATTATGTTGACTGGGTTGAGTTAATAAAATTTAGGGAAACGCGTAACTATGTTCAGCGTGTCATGGAAAATTATAATGTCTACAGGTACATATTAGAACAAAGACCAATTCCAATGAGAGATTTCTTTAAAGACCGTCCCCTTTTTTAGTGGCGGAAGAGGAGGGATTCGAACCCTCGGTACAAGTTTCCTCGCACGGTCATTTAGCAAACGACTGGTTTCAGCCTCTCACCCACTCTTCCGTATGACATTGTGTAATAAGCGATTGTATTGAAAATTCAATGTTTATAAAGTAATTATTCAATATTATGAGAAATAAGTACTCTATATTTTCTTTGTTCAAAAATGCTTTGTCATATCATGAAAATTGGCAAAGAGCTTGGAAAGATCCAGCACCTAAAAAAGAATATGATGCTGTAATCATTGGTGGTGGTGGTCACGGTTTAGCGACTGCGTACTATTTAGCAAAAAAACATAACATGCAAAATATTGCGGTGGTAGAAAAAGGTTGGATTGGTGGTGGAAATACTGGTCGTAATACAACAATTATTAGATCAAATTATTTATGGGATGCTAGCGCTGGATTATATGATCATGCACTAAAAATCTGGGAAGGTTTATCTCAAGAACTAAACTACAATGTTATGTTTAGTCAAAGAGGTGTAATGAATCTTGCTCATAATTTACAAGATGTGAGAGATTTAAAAAGAAGAACTCACGCTAATAGATTAAATGGTATAGATGCAGTTTATTTAAATACTGAAGAGGTAAAGAAGTTTTGTCCAATTATCAATACCTCGCAAGATATAAGATATCCAGTTTTAGGGGGTACCTTACAAAAAAGAGCAGGTACAGCAAGACATGATGCTGTTGCATGGGGTTATGCAAGAGGTGCGGACGAAATGGGAGTTGATATTATTCAAAATTGTGAAGTTAAAGGAATTAAAAGAAATGGTGATGAAGTTGAAGGTATAGAGACAACAAAAGGATTTATTAAAACAAAAAAAATTGGTGTAGTAGCAGCAGGACACTCAAGTGTAATTGCTAATATGGCAGGAGTAAGATTACCTCTTGAGAGCAAGCCATTACAAGCGCTAGTTTCTGAACCTGTAAAGCCAATTATCGATACTGTTGTTATGTCAAATGCTGTTCATGCTTATGTTAGTCAATCAGATAAAGGTGAGCTTGTTATAGGTGCTGGAACAGATGATTATATCTCTTATTCTCAAAAAGGTAGCCATCAAATTGTGGAAGGAACGTTAAATGCAATTTTAGAATTATATCCGATTTTTAGTCGTATGAGAATGCTTAGACAATGGGGTGGTATCGTTGATATATGTCCAGATGCAAGTCCTATTCTTAGCAAAACGTCTATTAAAGGATTATACTTTAATTGTGGTTGGGGTACAGGAGGTTTTAAAGCAACACCTGGTTCTGGAGATTTGTTTGCTCATACTATTGCTAACGATGAACCTCATAAACTAAATGCTGCATTTAATTTAAATAGATTTGTAAGTGGTGACCTTGTAGATGAACATGGTGCTGCTGCAGTTGCTCATTAATGTTTTTAATTAATTGTCCATACTGTGGAGAAAGAGATCAGCAAGAATTTAAAGCTGGTGGAGAAGCACACATCGAAAGACCAAAACAACCAACTGAACTAAGTGATGATCAATGGGCAGAATACTTATTTATGAGAAAAAATATTAAAGGTGTACAGTTTGAAAGGTGGAACCATGCCCATGGTTGTCGAAAATGGTTTAATATGGCAAGAGATACATCTAATGATGAAATAAAAGCAATTTATAAAATGGGTGAAAAACCACCTCCACAATAATAATATGACCAAAAATCTACGGGTAAAATCAAGTGAGTTTATAGATGAGACTAGTAGAATTTCATTTAAGTTTGATGGAAAAACATACTATGGTTTTAAAGGTGATACCTTAGCCTCTGCTTTACTTGCAAATAATGTTCATTTAATTGGTAGAAGTTTTAAATATCATCGACCACGAGGAATTATGACATCAGGTTCAGAGGAACCGAATGCAATTGTTCAAATAAATCCTAATTCAAATATTACTGAACCAAACGCAAGAGCAACAGAAATAGAAATTTACGAGGGTTTAGAGGCAACCAGCCAAAATTGTTGGCCAAGTGTTAATTTTGATATTGGTGGAATAAATAACTTTCTAGCTCCCTTCTTGCCTGCTGGCTTTTATTATAAAACATTTATGTGGCCTAAAAGTTTTTGGGAGAAATATGAATTCTTCATTAGACATTCTGCTGGATTAGGTAAATCACCAACTAAAAGAGATCCCGATATATATGACCATAGAAATATTCATTGTGATGTATTAGTAGTAGGAGCTGGGATATCTGGAATATTAGCAGCAAAGAATGCAGCTAAAAATAATTACAAAACGTTACTTATAGATGAAAAAAATGAACTTGGTGGATCAACAATTTTTGAAACAAATGAAAATAAAAAAATTAACAATACATTTTCATCTGAATGGTTAAAGAAAGAAATTAGTGAAGTAAAAAATATTAAAAATCTTGAAATTAAAACTAGAACTAGCGTTGCTGCATATCACCAATATAATTATCTTCTTGCAAGAGAAAATTTAACTGATCATTTGGAAAAAAAAGATAAAAAAAATAAAATTAGACAAAGACTTCTTAAAATTAGAGCTAAAAAAGTTATCTTAGCAACTGGTGCACTAGAAAGACCATTGGTATTTAACAACAATGATAGACCTGGAATTATGCTTTCCTCAGCTGTGAAGAAATATATTGATTTTTATGGTGTTGCTTGTGGGAAAAAAAATATTTTTTTTACAAACAATGATAGCGCTTATGAAAGTGCTCTATCTTTGCACAACAAAGGAATTAAAGTTGATGCTATTATTGATATCAGGGAAAATTCTAATGCAAAAATAATTAAAAAAATTAATGAAGCAGGCATAAAAATATATTGGTCCCATACAATAGTTGATACTAGTGGGTACAAAAGATTGAGTGATATATCAATAATGAAACTTTCAAATGATGGTATGTCAGTTATCGGAAGTAAAACTTCTATTTCCTGTGATTGCTTAGGTATTGCAGGTGGTTGGACGCCTGCAGTGCATCTATACACACAATCTGGTAACAAACTAACTTTTGATGAAGATCGAAATATTTTTGTCCCTAAGGCTGATAACTCAGAACAAATATGTGTTGGGTCTTGCAGTGGTGATTTTGAGCTAGATGAAATAATTAAAAATTTGAGTAATAAATTAAAAAATTTTCTAAATATAAGTCAAACTGATTTTGAAGATATTAGTTTAGAAAATGATAAAGAGACTTCAAAACGAAATATATGGCTTTTACCATCTGATAAGCCTACTGGAAAAACTAAACCGTTTGTTGATTATCAAAACGATGCAACCGCAAAAGACATAAAATTAGCATTAAGAGAGGGTTTTAGATCAATCGAACACGTTAAAAGATATACAACAACAGGAATGGGTACCGACCAAGGTAAACTTGGCAACATGCATGCTTTAGGAATAATTGCCGATACAGCTGGTGTAAAAATGGGTGAACTAGGTACAACAACTTTTAGACCCCCCTACACTCCTTTGACATTTGGAACCATTGTTGGAAGAAATGTAGGAGAATTTTTTGATACATTTAGAAGAACCCCTATGAATGATTGGCATATAAAAAATAAAGCAGAATTTGAAAATGTAGGTCAATGGAAAAGGGCTTGGTATTATCCAATCAATGATGAAACTATGCATCAGGCTGTGCAAAGAGAGAGTAAAGCTGCAAGGAAAAGTGCTGGAATATTAGATGCCTCTACCTTAGGTAAAATTGATATCCAAGGAAGTGATGCATCTGAATTCTTAAATAGAGTTTATACAAACGCATGGTCAAAACTTGCTATTGGTAAATGTAGATATGGATTGATGCTTAATGAGGATGGTATGGTTTTCGATGATGGCGTTACCACAAGATTAGGTGAAAATCATTATATTATGACAACTACAACAGGTGGGGCTGCGAATGTTTTGAGTAAACTTGAAGATTATCTTCAAACCGAATGGCCAGAGTTAGATGTATATTTAACATCTGTTACAGATCATTTTGCAACAGCTAGTTTATGTGGACCAAATAGTAAAAAGATATTAAATAAAATTATTCCTGAGTTAGATTTATCAGATGAAAATTTTCCGCACATGTCATTTAAAGAAGTTACTGTAGATAAAATTAAATGTAGAATAATGAGAATAAGTTTTACAGGTGAACAAAGCTACGAAATTAATGCTCCAGCAAGTTTTGGTGAAGCTATATGGGAAAAATGTATAGAGGCTGGAAAAGAATTTGATATCACTCCCTATGGAACAGAAACAATGCATTTATTAAGAGCAGAAAAAGGTTTTATAATTGTAGGTCAAGATACTGATGGAACCATGACCCCTATTGATCTTCAAATGGACTGGATTGTAAGCAAGAAAAAATACGACTTCATAGGAAAAAGATCACTTTATAGATCAGATACAATGAAAGAAAATAGAAAACAATTAGTAGGTTTGTTGACTGAGGATCCAAATATTGTTTTAGAGGAAGGTGCACAAATAGTTTCTGAACTAAATCAAAAACCAATTGAAATGCTTGGTCATGTAACATCAAGTTACTTCAGCCCAAATCTTAATAAATCAATTGCACTAGCAGTAGTTAAAGATGGAAAAAATATGATGGGTAAAAAACTTTTTATTCCTATGGAAAATAAAAATATTGGTGTCACAATTTCAAATACAATTTTTTATGATGAGGAAAATAAGAGGATAAATGCTAAATTATAAAACAGCTACAAATGGAGAAATTAATTACAACGGTGTAGTTGTAAAAGAAATTTCACCTACAATGAAATTGAATTTAAGAGGTAAAAAAAGAGAATTTTTAACAAATATAGGAAAAAATCTAAATCTACTTCTTCCAACAGAAGCTAATACCTCAACAATAAGTGATAAATTAACAGCAATTTGGCTTAGTCCTGATGAATGGATGATAATAACTAACGATTTAGTAAAAAAAGATACAAACGAATATCAGTTAAATGAATTGCTCTTTAATGATATTTCAAAAAAAAACTTAGGTGCCGTAATTGATGTTACTGATCAATTTGTTCAATTAGAAATTAAAGGGAAAAATATTTACGAAATATTTTCAGCTGGAAGTCCATTTAATTTTAATGAATTTAAAGATAAAAAAGGATCATCTGCACAAACCATTTTGAACCACATAGATGTTATAGTTCACAATAAGGGAGATGAAATTGTAAATTTATTTGTAAGAAGATCTTTTGCTAAACACCTTTGGTCCTGGATTAAAGACTGTGCCTCAAGATTATAAATTTAATTTTTTTTTCTAAAATTCCAAGGCATTTCAAATTTACCCTGCCAGATTCCCAGTTTTTCATTCTTTGCACTGATTTCATCAGAAACATATTTTTTAGAATATTTTCTATAAGCAACTGCATAACCATTGGCAACCAGCCAAGAGTTTAGATTTTGATTTCTTTTATAACATTCTCCAATAAGCCTACTATATCTATCAACATCCTTTATCTTGCATTTTATAATCTGATTATTTATTTTTTTAGTTAGTTTATTAGTAGAAACCTGTCCACATAAGTAGTTCTTGGTGAAAGAAAAAATACCAATTGTTAGGTAGGGTTTCTTACATGTTTGTTTTTTTTCTGGGGCATCTATCCCATGTAACCTTATTTTTTTAGAGTTTATTTTAATTGTATCTCCATCAATAATTTTTGCAAATCCACTAATCTCTTTTATTTCTTCTGATTTTACATCTTCGTATGTAAATATAAAAATAATAAAACAAATTATAATCATTATAAAAACTTTTTTTTTAGTAAAAAACATCTTAAAATTTAAATAAACTATGTGCTCGCTAATTTTTTTTTTATATAATATTTAACATAAAAAAATAAAATAATTGATATAGACCATTGAAAAATAGCCCATATATAAAAAAAAGTTTTAAAATCTGCATTAATATATCTAGCAATATAAAATGATAAAATAGGCACTATTACGTTTCTTATAATGTTATTTAACATTGCTTTTTCAGATTTTTTTAAAGCCATAAATAAACCATTTGACAAAAAGAAAATTGGATATGCTGGTAAAATAAAGGCAGATATTTTTAAATACATCGAGCCATATGCAATCACGTCAGAATTAGATGAAAAGAATCTAGGTATAATATCGGCAGTTAAATATACAATCGCTCCTGAAAATAACATTAAGTACAAACCATATCTAACAGATGTAAAATAAGATTGTTCAACACGTTTATATTGTTTTGCGCCAATATTTTGAGCAATTATAGAAATAATTGCTGTATTTATTCCTAGAATGGGAAGTAGTACAACTTGTTCAATTCTTGTAGCTGATCCATAACCTGCTACTGCATATTCACTTGAAAAACCAACGTAAGTAAAAACAATAGCTGCTGCAACAGAGTACCCTAAAATAGCAACTGTTATTGGCATTGATTGAAAAAAAATATTTTTCAAGAAAAAATATTTTACTTTAAAATATTCAAAAGTTATCTTCTTTATTCTATCGTTAATTAATATTTTTCTAAGTACAATCAGAAAGGAAACAAATTGAGCAATTAGAGTTGCTACTCCAATTCCTGTTATCCCCAATGCTGGAATAAATAAAAATCCAAAAATAAATACAGGATTTAAAATAATGTTTAGGAAAAAAGAAAAAATAAGTGCGTTTCGATAAGTGACAGTATCTCCTTCAGCGTGTAAAAATGAATTTAACGCTACAACTAATATAAATAAAATTGTACCTAAAAAAATTACATTAATATATTTAAGACCAAGACCGGTGACCTCATTTGAGGAATTCATTAATAAAAATACTTTTTCTCCAAAAGTAAAACCGAGCAATGAGACAATAAACGAAATTATAACAGCATAAATAATTACGTTTCCAAAATAACTTAAAACATTTTTTTCATTTTTTTCTCCTATACTGCTTCCAATTAAAGATGTACCAGCTACAGTTACCCCTATTGAAGTTGCAATTATAATAAAATAAATTGGAAAAGATTTACTTAAAGCTGACAATGCTTCTGGGGATATTTTGCCAGCATAAAATGTATCTACAATTGTATATAAAGTTTGAAAAAGTGTTCCTATACTAGCTGGTATAGCAAGTTTTCTTACTAAAACTGAAACTTCGTCTTTTAATAAATTCATCTATTTAATAAAGGCTTTATTAATATTCTTTTTGGAAGATATGTCTTTTTCCAACTTTTTTAGCAAGGTTAATTTGCTTTTGTCTCATTCTAAATCTTGTTTTTTGTTGATCTGTTAATTTATCGTGACAATTTGGACAGGAAACGCCTTCTTCATATTTTTTTGAATTTTTAATTTTTGGAGAAATTGGTTTTCTGCAACCACTACAAATTGAATAAGAACCAGATTTTAGACCATGTTTTAAACTAACTCTGTTATCAAAAACAAAACATTCACCTTTCCATAAACTTCTTTTTTGATTTGTCTTTTTTAAATAATTTAAAATACCGCCTTTTAATTGATACACATTACTAAAACCTTTTTTTTCTAGATAAACTGAAGCTTTTTCACAACGAATTCCACCAGTACAAAACATTGCTATAGGTTGATTTTTTTTAAGATTTTTTAAATATTTTGGAAAATCCCTAAAATTATCAATATTTGGATTCGTAGAACCTTTAAAAGTACCAACATCGTATTCAAATGGTTTTCTAGCATCAATAACAAGTGTTTTTTTATTTCTTATTAATTTATTCCATTTATTTGGTTCAACATGACTGTCTTTTTTTTTGATCATTTGACTAAGTTTTAAGTTCATAGGAACAACTTCAGTCTTAATTTTTACTTTGGGTTTATGAAACGGTTGAAACAAACTTTTTGATTTATTAAAACTATTGAAATCTTTAAATTTTAAAACTTTTTTTAACTTATAAATAGTAGTTTTAATATCTAGTCCTTTACCAGATATAGTACCATTTACACCTTCTTTTGAAATTATTACTGTTCCTCGAATATTATTTTTTATTAAAACTTCATTTATCAATCTCTTATTTTTTTTTAAATATTGAATATTTAAAAACCTATAGAAACCAAATACTTCATACATTACAATTTCCTACATATAGTCATTCCATCCCCTAGAGGAATTATGGTTTTCTCTACTCTTTTATCTTTAGAGACAAATTCGTTAAAGTTTTTAATGGTCTTAGTAATTTTGTCATGTTCGTTTTTCTTTGCCACTTCTCCATACCAAAGGACATTATCAATTATAATTAAACCTCTTGTTTCAATCAAACTCAATGATCTTTCGTAATATTCTTTATAGTTTCCTTTATCAGCATCTATGAATATGAGTTCAAATTTTTCTTTAATTTCGTCTAAACTCTCTAGAGCTGGTTTAATTAAAGTTGTAATTTTATGATCTTGTTTTGCTTTTTTAAAAAAATTAATAGCAACTTTATTTGTTTGCTCATTTTTATCTAATGCAATTATTTTACCATCATCAGGTAATGCTAGTGACATAGATAAAGTACTTAAACCTGTAAATGTGCCAATTTCTAATACTTTTTTTATATTAGAAACTTTAATAATTAAATGAAGTAACTGAGTTTGTGAGATTGATATCTGCATTCTTTTTATGTCACCAAGTGATGTATTGTACTCAATTATTTCTTTTTGGACTGGGTGAAGATTGTGTCCATGTTCTAAAATATAATCTTGCAGCTGTTGTGTAATATTAAGGTCTGAACCCATAAACTTTAAAGTTTCTTCTTTAAAATCTCATTTACTAATTGAGGGTTGGCTTTACCACCTGATACTTTCATTACTTGTCCAACAAAAAAACCAAATAATTTTACTTTACCTGATTTGAATTCAGTGGCTTTTTCTCGGTTATCATCAATAACTTTATCAATTAGTGCTTCTAGAGCTTTGGGATCACTTTCTTGTTTTAATCCTTTTTCTTCGACTATTTTTTTTGGGTCTTTGTCGCCCTCCATCATGTGTTCAAAAACAGTTTTAGCTATTTTCCCAGAAATAGTTCCATCTTTAATTAAATTTATTAATTTTGATAAATTACCTGCACTTATCGGGCTTTCAGTGATTTCTAAATTCTTTTCATTTAAAGCAGCAAACAGCTCACCAATTATCCAGTTAGTAGCAAGTTTCACATCTGATTTTTTAATTACATTTTCAAAATAATTAGAGGTTTCATTGTCTGAAACTAAAATGGTTGCCTCATAAGGAGATAGTTTGAATTTTTCAATAAATCTTTTTTTCTTTTCATCAGGTAACTCTGGAATTTCTAATTTTAACTTTTCTATAAAATCTTCTGAAACCTCTAGAGGTAAAAGATCTGGATCAGGAAAATATCTATAGTCATGTGCATCTTCTTTTGATCGCATTGATCTTGTCTCATTTTTTTTGGTATCAAAAAGTCTCGTCTCTTGATCAATAGATTGACCATCTTCAATAAGATCTACTTGTCTATTAGCTTCGTATTCAATAGCCATTTGCATAAATTTTATGGAGTTGACATTTTTAATTTCACATCTAGTTCCAAATTCTTTAGATCCTTTTTTTCTAACAGAAACATTGACATCAGCTCTTAATGAACCCTCTTGCATATTCCCGTCACACGTTCCAAGGTATCTCATTATTGATCTTAATTTTTTTACATAAGCATTTACTTCATCTGGTGATCTTAAATCTGGTTTACTAACAATTTCCATTAAGGCAACGCCTGATCTATTCAGATCAACAAATGTATTTTTTGGGTCTAAATCATGTATGCTTTTACCAGCGTCTTGTTCTAAGTGTAATCTTTCAATACCAACCTCTTTTTGACCATCTGGCATATCTAAAATAACCTTCCCCTCACCTACAATTGGATCTTTAAATTGAGATATTTGATATCCTTGAGGTAGATCTGCATAAAAATAATTTTTTCTATCAAAAACAGATCGTTTATTTATTTTGGCTTTTAGTCCTATACCAGTTTTTATTGCCTGTTTTACACAATATTCATTTATAACTGGCAACATACCTGGCAAAGCAGCATCTACTAAACTTACCTGGGTATTGGGTTCTGCACCAAATTTAGTTGATGATGTTGAAAATAGCTTTGATTCTGAAGTAACTTGAGCATGAACCTCTAAGCCTATTACAACTTCATATTGATTATCTTTTCTATTGATTAGATACTCTGATTTATCTTTACTCATTTTATCCACCAATCAGTAATTTTATTTTTAAAATTAATTTTTTCTTCCATTGCATATGCAATATTTAATAAATTTTGTTCATCAAATGCTTTTCCAATTATTTGTAGTCCTAAAGGATAACCCTTTGCATCATGACCAGCGGGTATCGAAATTCCAGGCAAACCTGCTAAATTTACGGGAACTGTAAAAATATCATTTAAATACATTGAAACAGGATCATTTGTCTTTTCGCCAATTTTAAACGCTGAACTTGGAGTTGATGGAGTTAATATAGCATCAACTTTTTTATAAGCTTCGTCAAAATCATTTTTAATAAGCTTTCTTACTTTTTGAGCCTTAAGATAATATGCATCATAATATCCTGAGGATAAAACATAAGTCCCAATCATTATTCTTCTTTGAACTTCTGCACCAAAACCTTCAGATCTAGTTTTCTCATACATATCTATCAAATTTTCTCCATCAGCTCTAAATCCATATTTAACACCATCGTATCGCGCAAGATTAGATGAAGCTTCTGCGGGAGCTACAATATAATAAGTGGGTAAAGCATAATTAGTGTGAGGTAGTGAAATATCTATAATTTCTGCACCACAATCTTTTACATAATCAATACCTTTCTTCCAAAGATCTTCTATTTCCTTGGGCATCCCATCAACTCTATACTCTTTAGGAATTCCTATTTTTTTTCCTTTAATATTATTAGTTAATTCCTTAAAATAATTGTTTCGCTTAAAATCTATTGAGGTAGAATCTTTTTCGTCATAAGAACTAATGACCTCGTGTAATAAAGCACAATCTCTTACATTTTGAGCCATTGGTCCTGCTTGATCTAAAGAAGATGCAAATGCTACAATTCCGTATCTTGAACAACTTCCATAAGTTGGTTTTAAACCAACAATACCTGTGAAGGATGCAGGTTGTCTAATTGAACCACCAGTATCTGTTCCTATTGTAATTGGTGTTAATTGCGCTGCAACAGCTGAAGATGAGCCACCTGAGGATCCACCAGGAACTAAATCTTTGTCAATTGGGTTCTGCACACAACCAAAAAAACTTGTTTCATTTGAAGATCCCATAGCAAACTCGTCACAATTTAATTTTCCAAGAAGAATAGCCCCCTCATTCCAAATATTTTGAGTAACTGTAGACTCATAAGTTGGAGTGAAATTATTTAAAATTTTACTCCCTGCAGTAGTTTTAACATTTTTTGTACAAAATAGATCTTTAACAGCCATTGGTATACCAGGTAATTTTAAATCTAGATTGGGGTTTTCATCGAACTTTTTAGCTTTATCAATTGCAGCTGAAAAGTCTTCAGTTACATACGCATTTAACTCTTTAGATTTTTCAGACCTTTCTACAAATGCTTTTGTAACTTCAGTGGATGAAAGTTTTTTATCTTTAATATTTTTAATTAATTCTGAAAGTGATTGTTTTGTAATATCAGACATTATTCAATCACCTTTGGCACAACAAAATAATCCTCATTTTCCTGAGGAGAGTTTTTAATTATTTGCTCTCTTAAATTTTTACTTTTTACCTCATCATCTCTTAACTTTAATGTTGTTTCTGCAACCGAAGTTAAAGGTTGAACATTATCTGTCTTTAATTCATTAAGTTTTTCAATAAATTCAAAAATTGAATTTAAATCTCCTGCCAGTTTCTCTGCTTTTTTTTCATCAACAGAAATTCTTGATAATTTTGATATGTGCTTTATTGTTTTAAGATCGATACTCATATGATAATTAAATATGTCGCAAACTATCACTTAAGTCTAAATTATACAATATGATCACTATAGAAGAGTTTAAAAAAAAACAGTCAGAAACATGTAGATTAATTGGTCTAGATCTTGGCTCTAAAAGAATTGGAGTTTCAATCTGTGATGAAAAACAATCTATAGCTACACCATTAAAAACATTAAATAAAACTAGTGCAGATAATTTAATCAATGAATTAAAAATTATTATTGAGGAAAATAGTATTAAGGGAATTATAATAGGATATCCTATCAATATGGATGGAACTTTAGGCAGATCTGCCCAGTCTGTTCATGATGTCTCTAACAATATTGATAAGAAATTAGATATTGATGTTTGTTTATGGGATGAAAGACTCTCAACAGTAGGTGCGTTCAATTTATCTAGTCAATTGGATATAAATGTAACTAAAAGAGAAAAAAATATAGATCAGAATGCTGCTGCATTTATACTTCAAGGAGCAATAGATTTTTTAAATAATTAATGCTTGCCAACTAACTGTATTATAGTTATAGAGTTAATTTTAATGGCATCTAAAACCAATAAAGCTATTAAAATCTCTCAAAAACATTTGTTAGGTATTCAAGATTTGTCAGTTAGTGACATAAATATTATTCTTGATGAAGCTCAGACCTTTATAAAAGTAAATCGAAGTAAGAATAAAAAAATTGACGTTTTAAGAGGCAAAACTCAAATAAACCTCTTTTTTGAGCCGTCAACCAGAACTCAAAGCTCATTTGAATTAGCAGGAAAAAGATTAGGAGCTGATGTGATGTCAATGAACATGGGTAATTCAGCAATTAAAAAAGGTGAAACACTAATTGACACTGCTATGACTTTAAATGCAATGCATCCAGATATCATAGTGATTAGACATCAAGACTCAGGCGCTTGCAATCTTCTTTCACAAAAAGTTAATTGTGTAGTATTAAATGCTGGAGATGGTCGCAGAGAACATCCTACCCAAGCGTTACTAGATGCGTTAACAATAATTAATCGAAAAGATAAAATCCAAGGATTAAAAATTGCAATATGTGGAGATATTTTGCATTCACGTGTAGCTAGATCAAATATTTACTTGTTAACCATGCTTGGAGCTGAAGTAAATATAGTTGCTCCTACAAATTTGATGCCAAAAGAAATAGAAAAATTTGGTGTTAATACTTTTACTGATATGAAAAAAGGACTGAAAGATTGTGATATTGTAATGATGTTGAGATTGCAAAATGAGAGAATGACCAGTTCTTTCTTATCATCTAATAGAGAATATTATGAATACTATGGTTTAACACCAGACAAATTAGATCATGCAAAATCTGACGCCCTTATTATGCATCCAGGTCCAATGAACAGGGGTATCGAAATTGATACCAGGTTAGCTGACGATATTAACAAGAGTGTTATTAAGGAACAGGTAGAACTTGGTGTTGCTGTAAGAATGGCGTGTTTAAAAATATTTTGTGAATAAATGAAAAAACAATACTTTATAAATGCAAATATTATAGATCCTCATAATTCATTAAACGAAAATGGTGGATTAATTATTGATGAAGATGGAAAGATCGAAGCAATAGGTAAAAAAGTAAACAACAATAATCTTCCATCACGAGAAAAACCAATTGATTTAAAAGGAAAATATATCTTCCCTGGTCTTGTGGATATGAGAGTGTTTGTAGGTGAACCAGGTTACGAATATAAAGAAAATTTTAGAACTTTAAGTAATGCTGCTTTATCTGGTGGTGTAACTTCTGTTGTTACTATGCCAAATACAGATCCAATTATAGATAATGTTTCTATTGTTGATTTTTTAAAAAGAAGAGGAAGAGATAAATCTAAGATAAATATTTTTCCTTGCGCATCTTTAACTCATAATATCGAAGGAACTAACATGACCGAATTTGGCCTTTTGGCCAAAAAAGGAATAATTGCATTTACTGATGGAGTCAAAACTATTCAAAATACAAGACTAATGTCAAGAATAATGAATTCAGCAAAAGACCTGGGTTGTTTAATTATGCAGCACGCTGAAGATTTGCATTTATCAGAAAACGGTATGATTAATTCTGGAATAATTGCCTCAAAGCTAGGGCTGTCTGGAATACCAGATATTGCTGAAAGAATTATAATTGAAAGAGATTTGACATTGCTTGAAAAGGTTAAATGTAGATATCACATCTCACAACTTTCTTCTTCGAAGTCTGTTGATATTATAAAACAAAGAAAAGAAGATATAAAATTTACATCAGGAGTTTCAATAAATAATTTATCTCTGAATGAAAATGACATTGGAGATTTTAGAACTTTTTTAAAATTATCCCCTCCTCTCAGAAAAGAAGAGGATAGAGAAGCATTGGTCCAAGGATTAAAAGATGGGGTGATTGATGTAATAGTTTCAGACCATAAACCTGAAGATGAAGAGTCTAAAAGATTAACATTTTCCCAAGCTGCGACCGGAGCATCAGGTATTGAAACGCTATTATCATTAAGCTTAGAATTATTTCATAATGGATCTATTAAACTGGATACTATAATTCAAGCATTGACATCAAATCCTGCAAAAATATTAAATATAAATAAAGGAAACTTATCTATTGGAAATGAAGCTGATTTTTGTATTGTAGATATAGACAAACCTTGGGTTGTTAAAAAAGAAAATTTAATCTCTAAATCAAAAAATACATCTATAGAGGATAAAAAATTGCAAGGAAAAGTAACCAATACGTTTGTAAAAGGTCAAGAATTATTTAAAGTATAAAAATGGAATTTTTAACTATAGGTATAATCTCATACCTAATGGGTTCTATACCTTTTGGATTTATACTAACAAAAATTTTTTTAAAAAAAGATATAAGAGAAATTGGATCTGGCAATATAGGTGCAACAAATGCATTAAGAACAGGTAATAAATTGATTGGTTATTCAACTCTTTTATTAGATGTTATGAAAGCTATACTTCCTGTACTATATGTAAAAATTAATCATCCAGAATTAATTTATATTGCATCTCTTTGTGCTTTTTTAGGTCATGTTTTTCCAATTTGGTTAAAGTTTAAAGGTGGTAAGGGTGTCGCCACATATGTAGGCATATTGTTTACTATAAATATTCTTTTAGGTTTTATTTTTTGTGTGACTTGGTTACTAATTTTTTTAATATCAAAATACTCTTCTTTGTCATCACTTATTGGTTCACTAACGATACCAGTATATATTTTTTTTAATGATCAAATGAGTAATGCACTTTTTTTTGGAATTATGTTTGTATTGATATTTTATACTCACAGAGAAAATATTAAACGTCTGAAAAATAAAGAAGAAAGTAAGACAAAAATTTATTAAATTGACTATCAACTGCTTTTAAGTAGTTTGTTAAATTATGAATCTAGTCATAGTTGAAAGTCCTGCAAAAGCCAAAACAATTAATAAATACTTAGGAGATAATTATACCGTTTTAGCTAGTTACGGTCATATTAGAGATTTACCATCAAAAAATGGTTCGGTTGATCCAGATCAAAATTTTAAAATGGAATGGGAAGTTGATAACTTTTCAAAAAAATATCTTAAAGATATTACTGATGCTGCAAAAGAATCATCTAAAATTATTTTAGCAACAGACCCTGATCGTGAAGGAGAAGCTATAGCATGGCATGTAAAGGAATATTTGAATGAGAAAAAACTACTCAAAGATAAAGAGGTTGAAAGAGTTGTGTTCAACGAAATTACTAAAAAAGCTGTTACTTTTGGAATTGAAAATCCAAGGCAAATCGAGCCCTTGCTAGTTGATGCCTACATGGCAAGAAGAGCACTTGATTACCTTGTTGGTTTTAATATTTCACCAATATTGTGGACTAAACTTCCTGGGTCAAAGTCAGCAGGTAGAGTGCAATCTGTTGCTTTAAAATTAATAACAGAAAGAGAGCATGAAATTGAGTTATTTAATCCAGAAGAGTTTTGGACTTTAAGTTTAAAATTTCAAGATGAGAAAAAAAATTCAATTACCGCAAGCATCTATCAATTAGATAGCAAAAAAATTGAAAAATTTACCTTTAGAAAAAAAGAAGATATTGAAAAGGCAATCTCTGGATTAAAGAATAAAAAATTTAATATTAGTGATATTTCATCAAAAATTGTTAATAGAAATCCATCTGGTCCATTTACAACTTCTACACTACAACAAGTTGCTTCAAGTAGATTGGGATTTGGTGCCTCTAGAACCATGCAAATTGCACAAAAACTTTATCAAGGAATTGAAATTGAGGGAGATACAGTTGGTTTAATAACCTACATGAGAACTGATGGTACAAACTTATCGGCTGATGCTATTAGTGATTTTAGAAATTTTATTAAAAAAAGTTATGGGAATGAGTATATACCTGAAAAAGCTAATAATTATTCAGGTAAAAAAGCCAAAAATGCACAAGAGGCACATGAAGCAATAAGGCCGACGGATATTAATAGATCTCCTGAAGCTGTTAAAAAATATTTAAGTACTGACCAAAATAAATTGTATAATTTGATATGGAGCAGAGCACTATCCTCTCAAATGGTATCTGCTAAGTTTGATAGAAATACAATAACTATTGAAACTGAAGATAAAAATACCGTTTGTAAAACAAGTGGCTCAGTTTTAAAATTTGATGGTTTTTTAAAAGTTTATAAAAATCCTAATTCAGAAGATGATGATGAAATACTTCCAGAAGTAAAAAAAGGACCTATTAATATTGAGTCATTTTTAGATGAACAGCATTTTACACAACCACCTCCAAGATATTCGGAAGCGAGCTTGGTAAAGAAATTAGAGGAACTTGGAATTGGACGACCTTCTACGTATGCAAGTATTATATCTACAATTTCAAACCGTGGATACGCTGAGATAACTAATAAAAGATTTTTTCCAACCGATCGCGGAAAATTAATTTCTGCTTTTTTAGAAAAATTATTTTCTAAATATGTTGATTATAATTTTACTGCAGGATTAGAAGACCAATTAGATGAAATTACAACTGGAAAAGAAAGTTGGATAAATGTTTTAGAATTATTTTGGAAAGATTTTAACAACAATGTATCAGAAGTAAAAGAGAAAAGAACTAGAGAAGTTTTGGATTTACTAAATGAAAGTTTGGGTACGTTAATTTTTGACAAAGATGACAGTGGTAATGTTGTCAGAAAGTGCCAATTGTGCGATACAGGATCGTTAAGTTTAAAAAATAGTTTTAGGGGTGGCGCATTTATTGGTTGCTCTAATTATCCAGAATGTAAATTTACTAGACCTTTGTCAAAAGCTAAGGCTGCAGCACAGGCTCAATTAGCTGAACCAAAATTTTTAGGCAAACATGATAATGGAAATGATATCTTTCTTAAAAATGGAAGATTTGGACCTTATTTACAATATGAAAAACTTCTAGAAAGCATTGAAAAAGAAAATAAGAAAAAAAAGAAAAAAACAAAAAAAGCTAAAAAAGATTTAAATGAATTGTTAAAAAATGTCTCCATTCCAAAAGGAATTGAATTAGACAGTATTGATATTGATAAAGCGAGATTTTTATGTTCACTACCAAAATCTTTAGGCATTAATCCCGACAATCAAAAAGAGATTTTTCTAAACACAGGAAGATTTGGACCTTATTTAAAGTGTGAAAATAAGTCTGCTAGACTAGAAAATGTTGAGGAGATTTTTTCAATAGGTTTGAACAGAGCAATAACATTAATAGCTGATGCTAAACCAGGAAGAATGTCATCCTCAATTATAAAAGATCTTGGCGAACATCCTGAAGACAAAAAGCCTGTAAGAATCATGAAAGGGCAATACGGTCCTTATATAAAATACAAATCCCTTAATGCAACAATTCCTGAGGAAAAAGACCCTACAGAGCTAAATATGGAAGAGGCTCTTATCCTTATTGAGAAAAGACGTGAATACGATAAAAATAAGAAGACTAAAAAAAAGAAAAAAAAATGAAAATAATAAAAATTTTAATTTTATCATTAGCCCTATTTTGTACAAATCAGTCGATTGTCTTAGCCCAGGATTGCAGTAAATTAGATAAATTAAGTAAAGAGTATGCTGAATGTAACGCAAAATTATTAAAAAAAAATGCAGAAGTTTTAAAAAATAAAGCGTCTGATAAAATCGAACAAGGAAAGAAAAAATTTAATAAATTAAACATAAAAGATAAATTATTGAAATTTAAAAATAGTAAATCACATAAGGATTTTGTAGAAAATTAATTATGTCTTTTGAAGAAAACATCAAAAATTTAAAAATAAATTTACCAGATGCAAAAGCACCAGTAGGTTCTTATGTTGCAACTAAGATTATAGGGAAACTATTATTTATATCAGGACAAATATCTATTAGTGAGAACGGAGAATTAATAAAAGGCAAAATTGGTAAAGAGCTAACAACTAAAGATGGTTATAACGCTGCTAAAAGATGTGGTTTGAGTATAATATCTCAAGTTAAAAACGCCTGCGATAATGATTTATCAAAAATAAGATCATGTATAAAATTAACTGGCTATGTAAATTCTACTGAAGATTTCATAGAACAACCTAAGGTAATAAATGGTGCCTCGGATATTATAGCATCGATATTTGGTGATGCCGGAATGCACACTAGAGCTGCTGTTAGTACTAACAGTCTACCATTGGGAGTATCCGTTGAAGTAGATGCTATATTTGAATTAAATTGATTTACCTACCGACACCATAATAATCAATATTCAATTTTTTCATTCTTGAAGGTGAATACATATTACGCATATCGTATATTTTAAATCTCTGTTTTTTTACTAATTTTTTGAAATTTAATAATTTAAAATCGTTCCATTCAGTGTGTAAAATAACCATATCTGCATTTAAACAAGCAGAAGAAATTGTATTACAGTAATTAACATTCTTTAAATCTTTAAAATCAACTTTTTCTCCTGATGGATCATAATATTTGATTTTACTATTTTTTTTATTTAGATATTTAATCATTGGTATACTTGTTGCTTCACGCATATCATCTGTATTTGGTTTAAATGTTACACCTAAAAAAGTTATAATTTTATTTTTTAAATTACCACCAAGAATTTTTACAACTCTTTTAATTAGTAAAGTTTTTCGATTATCATTTGAATTAACTACACTTTTAACTATGGTTAAATCAGTTTTAAATTGATTTCCAGTATCAATTAATGCACGTGTGTCCTTTGGAAAACAAGATCCACCATAGGCTGGACCTGCTCTCAAAAACCTATCACCTATTCTTTCATCTGAACCCATACCTTGAGATACGTCTTTGATGTCAACACCTGTTTTTTCACACAAATTAGCTATTTCATTAATAAATGAAATCTTTGTCGCTAGAAAAGCATTAGAAGCATATTTTATTAGCTCTGCACCTCTTCTTGAAGTATTAAAGTATCTAGTCGTTTTTTTAATTATTGGAAAATAAAGGGATTTTAATATTCTGTTAGCTTTTTTGCTGTCTGTTCCAATAACAACTCTATCAGGATAAATAAAATCTCTTATTGCTTCACCCTCTCTTAAAAATTCAGGATTTGATACAACATCAACTAATTTCTTTTTCTTTAAATTAGACAAAATCTTCTCGATTTTATCACCCGTAGATACAGGCACCGTAGATTTAGTAATTATTATTTTATATTTTTTTTTAATTATTTTCTTTAAATCTTTAGCTACACTATAAACATATTTCAAATCAGCAGAATTAGTATTTTTTTTTGTGGGTGTCCCAACACAGATAAAAATTATATCTGAATTTATTACTGCTTTTTTTAAATCTGACGTAAAAATTAATCGCTTTTGTTTATAATTTCTTTTTAAAATCTCTTCAAGACCTGGTTCAAAAATAGGGATAATACCTTTATTTAATAAATCAATTTTTTTCTGATCTTTATCTACACAGTAAACAGTATTTCCAATATCAGAAAAACAAACTCCACTGACAAGACCCACATAACCAGTACCTATCATACAAAGTTTCATAATTTACTTATTTCAATATTAGATTTTATAAATCCATTCATTGTACCACAATCCAAATATTTACCTGTAAAATTGTGAGCGATAAATTTTTCATTTTCATTAATTAAAGATTGTATTGCATCTGTTATGTGAATTTCACCACCTTTACCAGGCTTTTGGTTTGATAATTTATCAAAAATCGTCTTTGGTAAAATATATCTACCAATTACAGCTTTGTTTGACGGGGCATTTTTAATAGTTGGTTTTTCTACAACCTCTTTGATAATAAAATTATTTTTAGATACTTTTTTACTTAAATTATAAATACCCCACCTAGATACTGATTTTTTTTCAACTTTCATGCTCGCCATGACAGATGATTTGTGTTTCTTATGGGCGGAAATCATAGATTTAGAACAATTATGTTTCATTATCAAATCATCAGGTAACAACATTAAAAAATATTTATCTTTAATAAATTTTTTAGTTTTAAGAACAGCGTCACCTGTCCCCTTAGGTTTATTTTGATAAACAAACTTTATCATTTTTTTGTATTTAAGAATTTTATTATACTCCTCGATAATTTTTGGATCTTTTTTTTTTTTGATAATATTTTTGTAAAATTTATCACTGTAAAAATATTTTTTGATCATCATTTTCTTCTTAGAAATAATAAAAATTATTTCTTTTACTCCAGCGTCAATACATTCTTCTAATATATATTCGATACCAGGTTTACCATTTATTGGTAATAACTCTTTTGCAAAAACACTTGTCAAAGGTAATAATCTGGTCCCTAGACCAGCTAATGGAATTATAGCTTGTTTAATCATTTAAATGTTTTACTTATTTAAGACTTTTACACAAATGAAAATTTTATTAAATAAGACATCATTGACTAAATCATTAGGGCCTTTTAATGACATTGGGTTTGTTCCTACTATGGGCTCTATACATAAAGGTCATTTGTCACTTATTAATAAATCGAATCAAGTTTGCAACAAAACAATTGTTAGTATTTTTGTAAATCCAAAACAGTTCAATAACAAAAAAGATTTTAAAACTTATCCTAAAAATATGAAGAAAGACTTACAATTATTGAATAAAACAAAACAAGTTGACTTTATCTATATTCCAAAATTTAAAGATATCTTTAACAACAATAAGAAACCTAAAATTAAAATTAATAAAAAAGATAAGATTCTATGTGCTAAATTTAGAAAGGGCCATTTTGAAGGTGTTTTAGATGTAATGGAGAGGTTAACAAATATAGTAAAACCAAATAAAATTTTTATGGGTGAAAAGGATTTTCAGCAATTATTTTTAGTTAAAAAATTTTTAACAAATAAATATGGTACTGAAGTTATAGGATGCAAAACTATCCGTGAAAAAAATAAAGTTGCTCTATCCTCAAGAAATTATTTACTATCTAAAGAAAATGTTGCTTTAGCAAGTGTAATAATAAGAAAATTAATTAATTTGAAAAAAAATATTAAATTAAAAAAAAATAAAAATAGATACTTAAAAACGGTGAAAAATGAACTTGAGAAAAAATTTAATATTAATATTGAGTACTTAGAATTAAGGAATATATACAATCTAAAATTATCGAGTGTTATAAATAAATCTAGGTTATTTGTAGCGTATTATTTAAATGGCGTAAGATTAATAGATAATTTATAAAAAATAAGCCCCTACTCCTAGAAAAGATACAAAACCAATTACGTCTGTTATTGTGGTAACAAATACACTTGATGCTATTGCTGGATCAATATTCATTTTTTTTAGAGTGAAAGGAACTAATATTCCAAACAAACCTGCAATAATCATTGTCAATACCATCGAAATAGCAATAATTAATGAGAGAAGATTATCTTGAAACCATATTTGAACAATCAAAGCACTTATTACTGCAAAAATAACTCCATTTAAAATACCAATAGAAAATTCTTTAAAAACATTTGATGAGAAATTGTTTTTAGTTAGGTCATTAGTTGCAATAGTTCTTACAGTGACAGCTAATGTTTGCATTCCAGCATTTCCACCCATGGATGCTACTATAGGCATTAAAAAAGCTAGAACCACCATTTGTTCTATTGTTGCACCAAATAAACTAATGCACCAAGTTGCTAGAAATGCAGTGAATAAATTAAGAAGTAACCAATTAAATCTTCTCTTGGTTTTTGTTATTACCCCATCAGTGATTTCCTCATCACCAACCCCTGCTAAACGTAATGCATCTTCTTCAGCTTCTTCTTTTAATACTGTTAGAACATCATCATTCATGATCATACCAACAAGCTTGTTGTTTTTATCAACAACTGCTGCTGAATTTAAATTGTAATTTTCAAATAAATTAGCAACCTCCTCCCTATCCATATCAACTGGTACTAATAATTGAGACTCTGACATTACGGTTGCCATTTTGGTATCTCTTGGTGATGTTAATACCTTAGAAGACGGAACAGTACCAACGGGATTAAAGTCTTCATTAACAATAAATATTTCTAAAAATTCCTCAGGAAGATCCTTGTTTTCTCTCAAATAATCAATTGTTTGTCCTACAGACCAGTTACTAGGTATGGCAGTAAATTCTCTTTGCATTAATCTAGCAGCCGTATCTTCTGGATAACTCAAACTCTCCAATAAAGCAAAACGATCTTTAGGTGGTAAAGAACTAAGAATATTATTTTTATCTTCTTCAGGAACATTTTCTAAAATAGATATTGCATCATCAGAATCTAAATTTTTAATAATACTTACAATTGAGTCAGAAGATAAATTAGTAATAATTTCTGTTTGTATAGACTCGTTTAACTCAACAAATACTTCTGGATCTATATTAAAGTTATTTAGTTTAATTAAATTTTCTCTATCATTTTGACTTAGGTGTTCAATTATATCTGCCGCATCAGCTGGGTGCATTTCGCTGAAAGAATTAGTAATAAATTGAGCGTCATTGTTAGCTATTTTTGAGGTAACAACTCTGATGTACTCTTTATTAAATTCAAAATTTGCTTTTTTATCTTTAGTTTTTTTTGTTAAAGACATAGATCTACCTATAATTTAGATTTGCACTATTAATACATAATAAAGATAATACAATTTATAAATGAATATAGAGATCAAAAAGTCAGTAAAACCGGTAAATTATATTGATGCCATAAATATTATGGAAGAAAGATTAGAGCAAATATTTAACAATAAAGAGAAAGAACTGATTTGGACCTTAGAGCATGAGGAAATTTACACTGCTGGAACTAGTTACAACGAAATAGATATTATTGACAAATCGATCAAAATTATTGAAACAAACAGGGGTGGAAAAATTACTTGTCATGGTCCTGGGCAATTAATCTTTTACTTTGTTTTAGACTTAAGAAACAAAAAAGATATTAGAAAATTTATTAATTCTATTGAAAAAACAATTATAGAAACTTTAAAAACTTTTGATATAGAAACTTTTTCCGATAAAGATAACATTGGGATCTGGTATAATGAAAACGGTAAAGTAAAGAAAGTTGCAGCAATTGGAGTACGTGTGAAAAAGTGGATTGCTTATCATGGTTTTGCTATAAACATAAACAATAATTTAGATCAATATAAAAAAATTATACCTTGTGGTATTAAAGATAAAGGAATTACAAATTTAGTTAAAATTAAAAAAAAAAATTATTCAAAATTAGAAGATTTATTAATAGAAAAATTTATTTTAAACCTGAGAAACTAAGTCTTTTTGTTTTCAATAAATTTCTAAAATAATCAGGTAATAAAGCGGTATAAGTGTGTTTAACATTATTAATAATAAATTTTATTTGATATGAGTGAAGCATCAAATTTTTATTAAGGCCTCTTGTAGAATTTGATAATTTATATTTAATATCTCCAAAAATCGGTTGACCCAATGCATACAGTTGTTTTCTTAATTGATGCTTACGACCAGTTATTGGCTTTAGTTCGACTAAACTTGCCTCTGAATTTTTATCGAGTACTTTGTATAGTGTTTTAGCCTTTTCTATAATTTTTTTTTCTCCATCATATCTTATTAAATCATCATTCCATTCGCCTGAATCTTTAACAAGTTCTCCATGGCAGATTGCTAAATAAGTTTTGTGAACTTTCCTTAGTCTAAATAAAGAAGTTAATAACTGTGCACTTTCTCTATTTTTTGCCATAATAAATACTCCAGATGTATCTTTATCTAAACGGTGAACTGAAAAAGGTTTTGTGCCTTGGAAGATTTCACTTTTAGAAAAAATATCTACAAGGTTTTTTTTTGATTTAGTTCCACCTTGAACTGATATTCCAGAACTTTTATTTAATACTATAAAATTTTCATTATTATCTATTATTTGATCTTCATTTGATTTTATCACTTCTTTAGATGGCTTAAATTTAATTTTTTTTTGTACAATCGGCTCTTTGAATTCAATATTAAATAAATCAATATTATCTTTTGTGCTAATTTTTTGTGAACTTTTAATTTTTTTTTTATTTAATTTGATTTTACCCGAGCGTAAATATTTTTCTATTAATCCTTGGGGTATCTTTCCAAATTTCAACCTGATCCATCGATCAATACGCATATCATTACACGTTGAATCAACGATGTAAGACTTTTTCATGACTTTAAATTTATGCTGATGCTTTTTTTTCTAAAGTTTTAGGTGCTTCTTTAGTTGTGTCTTTTTTTGGTTTATCTACTCTTTTTGCTTCTACATCTCTATCAACAAATTCAATTATTGCCATTGGTGCATTATCACCATATCTAAATCCAGCCTTAATAATTCTAGTATATCCACCTTTTCTGTTCTCGTATCTTTTAGAAAGTGTTTTTTTAACTTTATTAGCAGACTTAATATCTTGAAGTTGCGTAACTAACATTTTAGTTGTTTGTAAAGTTTCCTTCTTCCCTAAAGTAATAATTTTATCTGCTTGAGGTTTTAAAAATTTAGCTTTTGGCAATGTAGTTTTAATTTGCTCATATTTTATTAAAGAGTTAAGCATATTCTTTAATAAAGCTTTTCTATGCTCAGAAGTTCTATTTAACTTCTTATTAGCCATTCCGTGTCTCATTAGATGGCTTCCTCTAATTTTTTAGACATTTCTGCAATATTGTCTGGTGGCCAGTTAGGTATTTCCATACCTAAATATAATGACATACCAGTTAGAACTTCTTTAATTTCATTTAAAGATTTTCTTCCAAAATTAGGAGTCCTTAGCATCTCACCCTCGGATTTTTGAACCAAATCTCCAATGTAGATAATATTATCATTTTTTAAACAATTCATAGATCTAACAGACAGTTCTAGCTCAT
>OBOT01000008.1_pt1 | contig 24122 bp, 31 predicted proteins | sample 1535231 | NCBI WGS metagenome assembly OBOT01 (sample SAMEA3275625, study PRJEB22092) | marine metagenome | biome: 0 | collected 2014-06-23T09:00:00+00 | depth 1 m
ACCAATTTATAATTTTCTTAGGAGAAACATTAGCTGTAGATAATTTATGTTCAGCCAAATATCTCAATCTATCTATTCTTGGATATTCAGGGTTACTATCTATAAAAAGTTTGTAATCATAAAAAGAGGCTTGATTACCTGTTGTTAATAGATGTCTCCATTGGATAAAATTATAAATTGATTTATCCTTAGCTTTTTTGGAAATACTTAAAGCTGAGGCCCATTTACTTTTTTGCATTTCAGATATCGCCTTTTTTGCTAAACCAAAATCCTTTTTGCTATAATATTTTGATATTTTAATGTTTTTACGAGTTGTTACTCCTGCTACAGTTGGTTTTTTTTTAGGTACTTTAAAACTTAACTTTTTCTCTTTGAATTCCTTAGTAACAATTTTTTTTTCAACTTTTTTTAATTTTGAAGGTTTTTTAAGAGGTGTAATAATATTTTTTGATATTTTTTTAATTTTCTCTTCTGATGATAAAGTCGGTTTTTGAGGCGGAATAATTTGTAAGCTATCTGCATGTAGGTTAGTTATTTTAAAAGAAACAAATAAGACCATTCCAATAATAACTAATATTTTTTTGCACATAATCTTTTAGTATATGAATCTGTAAACTATGTTATAAGTATTTATGTTTAAAGGATCAAATGTTGCCTTAATCACTCCATTTAAAAATAATGGTTTAGATGAAGCTGCATATATAAAGCTCATTCATTTTCACATTGATAATGGCACGTCTGGGCTAGTTCCAGCAGGCACTACTGGAGAATCTCCAACCCTCAGTCATACTGAACATGAACGTGTAATTGATTTATGTATTAAAGAGAGTAATGGAAAAATACCAGTTATCGCTGGAACAGGATCTAATTCTACAGAGGAGGCAATATCCTTAACCTCTCATGCTGAAAAAGCAGGAGCAAATGGTGCCTTAGTTGTAACGCCATATTATAACAAACCTACACAAGAGGGGCTATACCAACATTACAAAGCTATTAATGATAAATGTGGTATCCCTATTATAATTTATAATATTCCAGGCAGATCAGTAATTGATATGTCGGTTGATACCATGGCAAGATTATATGAACTAAAAAATATTGTAGGTGTAAAAGATGCTACTGGTGACCTAGATAGAGTTAATCAACAATTAAATAAAATGGGTAAAGACTTTATTCAATTAACTGGAAATGATGATAATGCGTTTGAATTTAACAAAAGAGGAGGAGTAGGCACTATTAGTGTGACTGCAAATATTGCACCAAAACTTTGTTCAGAATTCCAAAAAAATTCAATATCTAAACACGACGAGGATCTTGCAAAAGCAAAAGAGTTAGATAATATTTTACAACCAGTTCATACTGCAATGTTTGTTGAAAGCAATCCTAGTCCAGTTAAATATGCAGCTAAATTGATGAATTTGTGTGATGATGAGGTGAGATTACCATTAGTTAAAGTAACTGAAGAGACTAAAATAATTGTAAAAAAAGCCATAGAGACTGCAAAACTTATTTAATGAACAAAAAAACCAATCCTGGTTTAAAGATCATTTGTTTAAATAGAAAAGCAAGTTTTAATTATTTTTTTGAAGATCTTTTAGAGGCAGGAATAGTTTTAAAGGGTTCAGAGATAAAATCTATTAGAGATGGTAAAGTTAATATAGCTGATGCATATGCTGTTGAAAAAAAAGGTGAAATAGTTCTTATTAATTCACATATCTCTCCATATAAACAAGCAAGCTATTCAAATCACAATCCAACAGATGAAAGAAAACTTTTATTAAACAAAAGAGAAATAAATAAACTTATTGGAAAAATGCAGAGAGATGGTTTTACTATTGTGCCAACAAAAATGTATTTTAAAAAAGGGAAAGCTAAAATTGAACTAGCAGTTGCCAAAGGTAAAAAACAATACGATAAAAGAGCTACTAAAAAAAATAGAGACTGGAACCGTGAAAAATCAAGATATATCAGAAGATCTAGCTAAAACGGTTTATTTAGCAGTCGGATCCAATCTTGGAGTAAGGAAAGAGAATATTGAAAAAGCTAAATTTTTTTTAAAACAAAATAATATAAATTTTCTTTCAGTTTCAAATTATTATGAAACACCATCCTGGCCCAATCCGAAATATCCAAAATATTTAAATATATTATTAAAAGTTAAATGCAATCATAGTCCTTTAAAATTACTTAATATATGTAAAGAAATAGAAGTAAATTTAGGCAGAAAAAAATCGAAAAAAAACTCACCAAGAATATGTGATATAGATATTATTGATTATAATGGAATGAAATTAAATATCAAAAGTAAGCTTAATTTACCTCATGCTAGAATGCATAAAAGAAATTTTGTTTTAATTCCCTTATTTGAGATTGAAAAAAAATGGAAACACCCATCTAAAAAATTAGATATTAAGACCTTAATTTCATCATTACCTATGGACGATATTACATCTATTAAACAAATTTAATTTAATGATATAGTACAGAATGTTGAATTCGAACGAACTCATAAATAAAGTAAAAGTGTATAATAAATTTCTCAATCATGAGAGATTAGATAAAGCATATAACTTTGCTGTGAAGGCACATCAAAATCAAAAAAGAGCTTCTGGTGATCCTTATTCTGTTCATCCAATTGAAGTTGCTAATATTCTTACAGAATTAAAATTAGACAGTGCAACAATAACCACTGGTTTATTACACGACACTATTGAAGATACTTTTGCTACTTATGAAACAATCAAAAATGAATTTGGACCAGAAGTTGCTGATCTAGTCGATGGAGTTACAAAAATTTCAGTTTTTGAAAACACTGCAAGTTTTAATTCAAAGGCGGAAAACTTTAGAAAACTAATTTTAGCAACCTCTAAAGATATCAGGGTTCTATTAGTTAAGATTGCTGATCGACTTCATAATATGAGAACAATTAAAGCAATAACTAAAGAGGATAAAAGAAAGAGAATTGCACAAGAAACGATGGAAATTTATGCACCCTTGGCAGATAGAATGGGAATGCATAGAATTCGTGATGAGCTTGAAGATTTGTCTTTTGAAATTTTAAATAATGATGCAAGAAAATTAATAAAAAAAAGATTAGATGAGATTAAACTAGATAAGAAAAACCTTTTTGAAGAACTTTCATTTGAATTGAGTTCTATTTTAAATGAAAATCACCTTAACGTAGAGATTTATGGAAGAGAAAAAACACCTTTTTCTATATGGAGAAAAGTTCAAAAAAAAAGAGTTTCACTAGAACAGGTAACTGACATTATTGGATTTAGAGTAATTTTAAAAAATATTGATGACTGTTACAAAACATTAGGAATTTTCCATAAAAAATGGAATTGTATTCCTGGAAAATTTAAAGATTATATATCATCTCCAAAAATTAATGGTTATGAGTCTATACATACTTCAGTAATTGGTTCAAATAAGAAACCTATTGAAATACAAATAAGAACAAAAGAAATGCATGAATTTGCTGAAAGAGGCATAGCATCACATTGGAAATATAAATCTTCAGAAAAATTTAATTCACTAAGCTGGAAAGAATACGACTGGTTGAAAGATCTAGTTGAAATAATTGAAAAAAATGAAAATCCAGAACACTCATATGAGTACACAAAACTGCAGATGTTTCAGGAAAACGTTTTTTGTTTTACTCCTAAAGGTTCAGTGATTAAATTACCAAAAGAAGCTACTGCTATAGATTTTGCCTATGCTGTTCATACCAAGATTGGTAACTCTGCTACAGGATGTGAAATAAATGGTAATAAAAGTGACTTACAAACAATTCTTCACAATGGTGACCGTGTTAATATCATTACCTCAAAAAATAATTCACCATCACTTCACTGGATACCTACTACAAAAACTGGAAAAGCAAGAGCAGCTATAAGACGTTATTGGCATGATAAAGGTGAGCAAAAAGAGGAGAAAATAAAAAAATATAATACAACATTATGGATGTCATTGCCTGACAAACCAGGTCAACTTGGAGATATTAGTTCACTGATTGGAAGTCATAAACTAAATATATCTAGTTTGGAGATGGCAGGCAAAAACCCAAATTATATTAATTTTAAATTCAAACTAATCATAAGAAACCTTAAAAATTTTACAAATTTTATTGCAGTGCTAAAGCAAAAAGGTATAAAATTTAAGATAATTAGACACGAAGAAAAAAGAAATGCTTTCACACAAAAAATCCTTAAATATTTTAAAAAAAACTAATGCTTTGTTGGAAGGACACTTCATTTTATCATCCGGTTTACACTCATCAAAATATATACAATGTGCAAAACTTCTTAGTTTTCCATATCTAGCAGAAGAAATTTGCAAATCACTAGCAAGTCAAATTAAAAAAAAATATAAAAAAATAGATTTAATTCTTGCCCCAGCTATGGGTGGAATAATAATTGGTTATGAAATTGGCAGACTTTTGAAAAAGGAAACAATTTTTTGCGAGAGGGTTAAGGGTAATTTTACACTACGAAGAGGTTTTAGTATTAATAAAGGTGCTAAAGTTTTAATTATAGAAGATGTTATAACAACTGGAAAATCTAGTTTAGAATGTGTTAAATTAATAAAAAAAGCTAATGCTAAATTATTGGGATTTGCATCTATTATAGATAGATCTTCTAAAAAATCTCTGAAAATAAAAACCAAAATTATTTCCCATTTAAAAATTGATGTACCTGTATACAGTTCAAAAAAATTACCTGAAATACTTAAATCTGTACCTATAACAACTCCAGGAAGTAGATTTATTAAGTGAAAAGATTAGGTGTAAATATCGATCATGTTGCAACATTAAGAAATGCTAGAGGTGAGTGGCACCCTGACCCGATCGATGCCGCACTACATGTGGTAAAATGTGGAGCAGACTCTGTAACTATACATCTTAGAGAAGACAGAAGGCATATTAAAGATAAGGATGCAAAAAGTATCTGCGATTTGAAAAAGGTATTAGTTAATCTAGAAGTATCTATGAACAAAGATATTATTTCAAATGCACTTAAAATGAAACCAGATTACATTTGTATAGTTCCAGAAAATAGAAGGGAAATTACCACAGAAGGAGGTTTAGATATAAAAAAAAACTTTGGTAAATTAAAAACAATTATTTTTAAATTTAAAAAGGCTAAAATAAGAACTAGTTTATTTATAAATCCTTCATTAAATGATATTAAGCTCGCTAAATTACTTAAGGTTGATTGCATTGAAATCCACACAGGAAAATTATCAAACAAAATTAAGTCAAAGATAAATCACACCAATGAGCTTAATAGAATTATCAAAAGTTCAAAACTTGCAAATTCTTTTGGTATAGAAGTCCATGCAGGACATGGTCTCGATTACAAAACCACTAAATTACTGTCAAAAATTAAGGAAATTGAGGAATATAATATTGGTCACTTTATAATAGGTGAGTCTATATTTTATGGATTTTCAAGAGTAATTAAAAATTTCAAAAAATTATTAAAATAATATGAAAATTTTGGGAATTGGGGTCGACATAATTGAAAATAATAGGATCAAAAAATCAATTCAAAATAATAAATTTAAAACCCGCGTTTATAGTAGCAATGAACTCAAACTATCTAAAAATGTTAAAAATAAAGTTGCTTATTTTTCTAAAAGATTCGCTGCAAAGGAAGCTTTTTCTAAAGCGTTAGGAACTGGATTTTCTGAAAATTTAAACTTTAAAGATATTGAGATTGTAAGTGATAAAAAAGGAAAGCCTAAATATGCTAAAAATAAAAAAATTATAAAAATTGTTCAAAAAAAGTATAAAATTAAAAAATTTAATTCTTTTTTGTCAATTTCTGATGAGAAAGATTATTCAACAGCTTTTGCAATTATTCAATCAGTATGAAGATAGATAAAAGTTTTTTTTCAGAAAATATAAAAACCTTATTTTATGCTTTAGTAATTGCCATAGTAATAAGATCTCTTTTAATTCAACCATTTTATATCCCTTCATCATCGATGGAACCAACATTGCTAGTAGGCGATAGGTTGTTTGTTACAAAATATTCTTACGGCTATAGTAAGCATTCTTTTCCTTTTAGTCCTCCGATACTCAGCAAAAGAGTAATGTTCAATAGTCCAGAACGTGGAGATGTAGTTGTGTTCAAAACACCAGCAGACAATAGAACAGACTATATAAAAAGACTTATTGGTCTACCAGGTGATAAGATTCAATTTATAGACTCTAACGTATATTTAAATAGCAGTGAAATATTAAAGTCAAAAACACCTAGTAAAAGTAATATTTATTGTGGAAGTGAAATTATCGATGTTTATAAATTTGAAGAAAAATTACCAAATGGAAAAAAATTTCACACAGTCTACTTAAAAGAATACACCTTCCAGAATTCAGATGTCTTTACTGTCCCTGATAACCATTATTTTTTTTTAGGTGATAATAGAGATTGCTCTAAAGACAGTAGATATTTAACAAGTGTTGGTTATGTTCATAAAGACAATCTAGTGGGTAAAGCCCAGTTTATTTTTTTTTCATCTGATAGACAGGTTGGTAGTATCTTTGAAATTTGGAAATGGCATAAGTCAATTAGATTTAATAGAACATTTGATAAAATTAATTGATGAAAATAAATTATCCAAAATTACAAAAAAAACTAAACATAAAATTTAAAAATATAAATTTGTTAATCCAATCATTAACTCACAAAAGTTTTAACCCAAGTGAAAACAATGAAAAGATTGAATTTTTAGGGGATAGAATACTTGGCTTAGTTATTGCCCAAAAACTTCTAAAAATCTATCCCGATGAAAAGGAAGGTATACTCGATAAAAAATTTGCATCTTTAGTGAATAAAAAAACATGTTTAGAAGTTGCAAAAGCAATAGAATTAGAAAAATATATAAAAACTTTCAACCCAAAAAATAAAATTATTAAAATTGAAGACAAAATTATTTCAGATAGTTGTGAGGCATTAATGGGAGCTATTTATTTAGACAAAGGATTAAATATAGCAGAAAAAGTTATCTTAAAACTTTGGAGTAGTCATATTGAAAAAAGTGTTGTTACTCAAATTGATGCAAAAACAAAACTTCAAGAACTAGCTTTAAAAAAATTTAAAAAATTACCAACCTATAAAGTAATTTCTAATACTGGTCCACGTCATAAGCCTATTTTTAAAGTGGGAGTTAAGCTTCCTAATACGAAATTTTTTATATCATCAGGTAAATCAAAAAAAGATGCTGAGCAAAATGCTGCTATCGAATGTCTAAAAAATATAAATTGAAAAAAATATGAATTGGATTGATCAAGGTTTTTTAGTTAGCAAAAGTAGGTATAGTGAAAACTCTATAATTGCTGAATTATATACTTTTGACAGAGGTAAAGTTTCAGGCATTATATTTGGAGGAACATCTAAAAAAATTAAAAATTATCTTCAAGTGGGCAATAAACTCCATATTAACTATAACTCAAAAAACGATAATAGAATCGGTTATTTTAAAATTGAAATTTTGAATGCTTACAGTCCATTTTATTTTGATCATAAGCAAAAGCTTTCTTGTATTACTTCAGCAATGAATTTAATAAAAATATTAACTGCAGAAGCACAGGCAAATAAAAAAGTTTATTCTCTTATCGAAGACCTTTTTAATTTATTAAATGAACAAAACTGGCTTAAAAAATATATTTTCTGGGAATTAGAGTTACTAAAATTACTAGGTTATGATCTTGAGTTAGAAAATTTGGTAGAAAAAAATTTAGAAGATAATAAAACTGTTTATTTTGCAACTTCTTATACTGAAAAGAAATATGTTCCTAACTTTCTTATCGAGAAAGATTTAGAGGTAACAGATATTAATATTTTATTAAGTGGATTAAAATTGGTTGGAGACTATTTGGATAAAACAGTCTTGAAACCAAATAATTTAAATTATCCTAATAGTAGATTAAATTTTTTAAATTCTTTGAAATAATTATTCTAAAATTTTGTCTATTCTATCAGCGTAATATGAGACAATGGCATTTGCTCCTGAACGTTTAAAAGAGACTAAACTTTCATAAACTGCGTTTTTTTGTATTAGTTTTTTATTAATAGCAGTTTCTAAAAGACTATATTCACCAGAAACTTGGTATGCCAATACTGGAATTTTAAATTTTTCTTTTATTGATTTAATTATGTCCAAATATGGCATCCCTGGTTTAACCATAATCATATCTGCACCTTCCTTTATATCTAAAGCAACTTCACGCATAGCCTCATCACTATTTCTAAAGTCCATTTGATAAGTTTTTTTATCACCTTTAAGGGAGCTTTTAGAACCAACAGCATCTCTAAAAGGTCCATAAAAACTAGAGGCATACTTTGCTGCATAGGATAAAATTTGAGTATTTTTAAAATTAGAATTATCAAGTGCTTTTCTTATTTTTCCTATTCTCCCATCCATCATGTCTGAAGGAGCAAGAACATCACATCCCATTTCAGCCTGTAATAGAGATTGATTTATTAGTACTTCAATTGTTTCATCATTAATTATTTGATTAGACTTTATTAATCCATCATGACCATGTGATGTATAAGGATCTAAAGCAACATCACACATAATTCCAATTTGGTTTTTGTATTTTTTTTTAATTTCTAGTATGGCCCTGCAAACTAAATTATTTTCATTTAATGACTCAGTGCCCAAATCATTTTTTAAAGTATTTTTTGTTTTAGGAAAAAGAGCAACCATTGGAATACCTTTTTTAATTGCTTTATCTACTATTTGAGAAACTCTATTTATTGTGTATCTAAAAACACCTGGCATCGTAGATATTGATTCTTTTTTGTTTGATCCATCTATTAAGAAAATTGGTAATATAAAATCATTTGGACTGAGTGTGTTTTCTTGAACCAACCTTCTAGTCCACGATTCCTTTCTGTTTCTTCGTAATCTTAAATTTGGATATTTTCCTGTAATCATGTTTAAATATACTTTATTAATGCGACAAAAGTATTATACAAATAAATAAAATTATAAGTAAAAAACAATTTCGATGACTATAGATAACACAAAAATTGTAGACCTGAATATAAAAAAAGAGGAAAGAATTTTAGATTTCAGTGATTTTCAAAAACAGAACATAAAATTTGACATAGATAAGTTGCAGGAAGCATACAATCAAATTGTAAATATTAAAAAATTTGATGATGGTGGTGGTGTAACTCACTTTGGTGCCATTTCGCTAACTCAAATCCCTGGTGATCCAGATTCAATCAAAGGCAGCAAGGCTAGAGGAGTTTATTGGACTAAGCCAGATAAAACTGGAAAAGAAGTTTCAAGAGATATTAAGGTTGATGAGTCGCAATATTCTGAATTTATTAAAGATTATGAAAACACATATTTTAAGGAAGTGTATGATGTGCTTTCCTCAAAATATAAATTGGGTAGAATAAGAATTCTTTTAAAAGAGCCAAGATCTACTTTGAGTTGGCATAGAGATCCTGAGCCAAGACTTCATATACCAATTATTACTAACCCAGGTTGTTTAATGGTAATAGATAATGTTGCAAAACATATGCCCGCAGATGGTTCTGTATGGGTTACAAATAATACTAAATATCACAATGCATTTAATGGAGGTGAAGAAAATAGAATTCACCTTGTAGCTTGTGTTCTTGATTATAAATTTAATTAGTTTGAAAAAAATATATATTTCTTCTGATCACGCTGGCTTTAAATTAAAGGAAATCATTAAAAAACATTTAATTAAAAAAAAAATGAATTATTTTGATTTAGGACCGTCCTCTGATAACAGAGTAGATTACCCCGATTACGCTCATAAGGTTGCTCGAAAAGTAAAAATTAGCAAAAATAATGTTGGAATTTTAGTTTGTGGATCTGGAATGGGGATGAATATAGCTGCAAATAAACATAAGAATATTCGTGCTGCTCAATGTTTTAATTTAAAATCAACAAAATTATCAAGATTGCATAATGATGCAAATATCATTACATTAGGTTCAAGGTTGTTAACTAAAAAAAATGCTTTAAATTGTGTTGGTGTTTTTTTGAATACTAAATTTGAAGGCGGTAGACACTTAAAAAGGATTAAAAAAATATAATGTCTAGTGAAAAAAATTATATAAATGATAGCTATAAAAGTTTTTTTGAAGACAGTTTATCTTCAAAAGATCCAGAACTCTACAAGGCAATCCAAGATGAGCTATTGAGACAGCAACAACATATAGAATTGATTGCTTCAGAGAATATTGTTTCTCAAGCAGTATTAGAAGCTCAAGGTTCAGTGCTAACTAATAAATACGCAGAAGGTTACCCTGGTAAAAGATATTATAATGGATGTGAACATGTTGATGTTGCTGAAAATTTAGCAATAGAAAGATTAAAAAAACTTTTCAATTGTAAATTTGCCAATGCGCAGCCACACTCAGGAGCACAGGCTAATGGTGCTGTATTTTTGGCGCTGTTAAAACCTGGTGATACTTTTATGGGTATGAGTTTAAATTCAGGAGGTCATATCACTCATGGTTTAAAAATTTCAATGTCAGGAAAATGGTTTAATCCGATAGGGTATGATGTTGATAAAAAATCTGAACTTATAGATTATGACAATGTTGAAAAACTTGCCTTAGAACATAAACCAAAATTGATAATTGCAGGTGGAAGTGCATATTCCAGAGTTATAGATTTTAAAAGATTTAGAGAAATTGCAGATAAAGTTGGAGCATATCTAATGGTTGATATGGCACATTTTTCAGGTTTAGTTGCTGGAAAAGGATATCCAAACCCATGTGACTATGCTCATGTAGTAACATCTACTACGCATAAAGTTTTTAGAAGTGCAAGGGGTGGAATAATTTTAACTAATCATGAAGAATTATCAAAAAAATTTAATACAGCAGTTTTTCCTGGCTACCAGGGTGGCCCATTAATGCACGTTATTGCAGCTAAAGCAGCTGGTTTTTTAGAAGCTCTTCAGCCTGATTTTCAAGACTATATTAAATCTGTGTTAGCAAATGCTAAAATTTTAGCAGAAACTTTGAAAAATAATGGTTTTAAAATTTATTCTGATGGAACGGATACCCATCTTATGTTGGTTGACTTACGCCCTTACAATGTAAAAGGTAACTTAGCTGCTGAAAGCTTATCCAGAGCTAATATTACTTGTAATAAAAATGGAATTCCTTTTGATACAGAAAAACCAATGATAACATCTGGTATAAGACTAGGAACTCAAGCTATTACAACACGTGGTTTTGGTCTGAATGAGTGTAAAAAAGTGGGTGAATTGATTACAAAAACTCTCAAAGGATTATCAGAAAACCCAGATGATAACAGTAAAGTAGAAGATGAAGTTAGAAATGAAGTTATTGCTTTAACTTCTTCGTTTCCGATATATAAGAATCTTTAATTAATGATTTGCCCCTGTGAAAAAAAAGGTGAGACCTCTGTAGTTGACTCACGTCCTACTGAAGATGGTACTGCTATAAGAAGAAGAAGAATGTGTGTATGTGGCGAAAGATTTACCACATTTGAAAGAATTCAGTTTAGAGAGCTGATGGTAGTTAAAAAGAATGGGAGAAAATCAGCATTTGATAGAGATAAACTATCTAAATCAATATATATCGCCCTAAAAAAAAGGCCTATAGATACTGGAACCGCTGAAAAATTTATTAGTAAAATTTCAAGAGCTTTAGAAGAACTTGGTCAAAGTGAAATTTCAACAAGTACAATTGGTACAATGGTAATGGAAGGTTTAAAAGAATTAGATCCTGTTGCTTATGTCCGTTTTGCATCTGTTTATCGTAACTTCAGAGAAGAACAAGACTTTGTTCAATTCGTGGACAAGATAGATGTCTTCAAAAAAAAATAAATTTACAAAAACAGATAAACTATTCATGGAAATTGCCTTGGACTTGGCAAGATCTCGACAAGGATTAACAGGAACTAATCCATCTGTTGGTTGTGTAATAGTTAAAAACAACAATATTATTTCAATTGGTCAAACTTCTTATAATGGTAGACCACATGCAGAATTTAATGCAATTAAAAATTGTAATGAAAAACTTAGTGGTGCAAAAATGTATGTCACATTGGAACCATGCAACCACCAAGGTGTAACTCCACCATGCACAAATGAAATAATTAAATCAAAAATATCTGAAGTTGTTTACGCACTTGAAGATACTGATATAAGAGTGAGAAAAAAAAGTTTTAAAATTTTAAAATCCCATAAAATTAATGTTTCGATAGGTCTTCTTAAAGATAAAGTAAAAAAATTTTATAATCCATATTTTTTTAATAGAAAAAATAAAAAGCCTTTTGTTACTGGAAAGATAGCTATTTCAAAAAACAAACTTATTTATAGTAAATTTAAGACAAAAATAACCAACCAGTATTCTGATAAATTTACTCATTTATTAAGATATAAAAATGATTCAATAATGACTTCAAGTAAAACTATAAATATTGATAATCCAAAATTAAATTGCAGAATAAAAAGTTTTGAAAAATTTTCTCCAGTAAGAATTATCTTAGACAACAACTTAAATTTAAACAAAAATACTTATATTTTTAAGTCAGCTAATAAAAAAAATACTATCATTTTTTATAATAAAGCAAATAAGTCAAGAATTTCTATGTTTAAAAAAAAGAAAATAGGACTCATTAAAGTAAAATTAAAAAATAGTAAGCAACTAGATCTAAGACCAATTATGAAAAAACTTTATTCTTTGGGTTTTAGAAATACTTTAGTGGAAGGAGGAGATCTTCTCACAACAAACTTATTAAAGAATAAAATATTTAATGAATTTTATTTATTCAAAAGTCAAAAAAAACTACCAACAAACTCAGATTTTGTTAAATTTAATGGATTAAATATCTTAAGTAAAAAATATCCATTTAGACAAAATCTTAATTCTTCTTATGGAAAAGATACAATAACCCTTTATAACAAATAATATGTTTAACGGAATTATATATAATCAAGGGTCTATTTCTAAAATTGTCAAAAGAGATAAGGGGCTTAATATTTTTGTAAAAAGTAACCTTAAAGTTTCAAGTAGAGATATGGGTTTATCAGTAGCTTGTGATGGCGTGTGCTTAACATTGATTTCTTTTAAAAAAAAAAATATGGAATTTTATCTTTCAAATGAAACAATCAAGCGATCAAAGTTTAAATTTTTAAAACCTAGAGATATTATAAACCTAGAATTACCTTTAAAGTATGGAACTAAAATTTCAGGTCATATTTGTCAAGGCCATGTAGATACTGTTGGTAAAGTGTTGAATATCTCAAGGGTTGATAAATCTTATGTTTTTGAATTTGAAATTCCTAAGAAAGAAAGAAAACACTTAATAGAAAAAGCATCTATAAGTGTAAATGGTATATCTCTTACAATTTCAAAAGTTACAAAAAAAGGATTTCAAATTTGGATTATCCCACATACATATAAAGAAACAAATCTATCGAAATTAAAGATATCAAGTCTGGTAAATATTGAGATAGATATCCTATCTAAATACGTTAGAAATTATTTTAATGAAAAAAAATAATTTTGCTAAAATTGAGCAAATAATTAATGTAGCCAAAAAAGGTGGCATGTTTATTCTTGTAGATGATGAAAAAAGAGAGAATGAAGGTGATTTAGTTATTTCCACTTCTGACACTAATGCAAAAAATATAAATTTTATGGCTAAGTATGGCCGTGGATTAATTTGTCTTGCTTTAGATAGTGTTCAGGCAAAAAGATTAAATTTAAGTTTAATGTCGCCTATCAATCAATCAAGAAACAAAACTGCATTTACAATTTCAATAGAGGCAAAAAAAGGAATTACCACAGGTATTTCTGCAAAAGATAGATCAAGAACAATAAAAATTGCATCAAAAAAAAATGCAAATAAAAACGACATTGTTTCACCAGGCCATATCTTTCCAATTATAGCTAAAGATGGTGGGGTATTAGTTAGAGCAGGACATACAGAGGCATCAGTAGATATATCTAGATTAGCAAAAAAAAATAATTCAGCGGTTATATGTGAGATTATGAATGAAGATGGGACAATGGCAAAAGGTGACAATCTTTTTAATTTTGCCAAAAAACATAAACTTAAAATTGGAAAAATTGAAGATTTAATTGCTTACAGACTTAAAAAAGAAAAATTAATACGACTTAAAAAACAAAGTAATATTGAAGTAAAAGATCAAAAATATAAAATAAGAATATATGAAAATTTATTAGACGGTGCAGAGCATTTTGCATTAATAAAGGGAAATATTAAAAAAGGAGTTACACCTAGAGTTAGAGTAATTTCGTCTAATGTAGTTCAAAATTATTTAATAAGTCAACAATTGCCAAATTCATTTAATAAAACTTTAAATTATTTTAAAAAATATTCTTGTTGTGTTTTAGTTTTTATTAAAGACTCTAATCTACGATCTGTTACTCAAACTCTGAAAGATTACAAAAACAAAGAATTTTATAAAAGAGGTAATGATAAACTCATAAGAAACTATGGAATAGGTGCTCAAATAATTAAAGATTTAAAAATTAAAAATATGATTTTGATTACTAAATCACCGAAAAAAGTTATTGGTTTAGAAGGATATGATATAAAGATTACTAAACAGGAATTAATTTAATGAAAAAAAAATATTTAATAGTTATTGCAGATTATTATAAAGATATATCAAAAGGATTACTGAGCAGTGCCCTAAGTTTAATTCATAAATCAAATATAATTAAAATTATATCTGTTCCTGGTGTATTTGAAATACCTGTTACAATTTCAAAAAATATTAAAAAGTATGATGCATTTTTAGCTCTCGGTTGTGTTATCAAGGGACAAACACCTCATTTTGATTTTATTTCTCAGGCATCAACCAATGCAATTATGGATTTATCTGTTAATAACAAAAAGCCTATTGGTAACGGCATAATAACATGTCTGAATATGAAACAAGCTAAAGCAAGAAAACAAAAAGGTGCTGAAGCTGCTAAAGCAGTGATTTCTATTTTAGCTCAAAAATGAGAACCCATTTCAATCCAAAAAATAATCCAAGAGTTATAATTATTCAAAAATTATATGGTAAATTTTATAATGAAGATGATAATTTAGATTTCCCGAAACACCGATTTAAAAAATTTATTAAAGATATAGTAACAGGGACCATAGAGAGAAATGATCTAATATTAGACGAATTAAATACAAAACTAGGTGATGATTTTGTATTTGAGAATCTTGATAAAGTTTTTCAAACTATTCTTAAAGCGGCAACTTATGAATTTATGTACAAGCCACAATTGTCATTAAACATTATCATCAAAGAATATTTAAATTCATCTAATTTTTTTTTAGAAAATTCTCAGACAAAATATCTAAATGCTTTACTAGATAATGTTGGAAAAAAATTGAGATCTAAAAATGCATGAATTTGAATTAATTAAAAAGTATTTTTCAAAGATCTCAAACAAAAATAAATCTGCTCTAAATTTAAATGACGATATTTTTTTTGATAAAAAAAAAGGCATAGCTATTTCAGTTGATACATATATTTTAGGTTATCATTTTATTGACTTTAAATACCCTGATTTAGTTATTAAAAAAATTTTGAGATCTTCAATTTCAGATCTAATTTGTAAAGGAGTGTTACCAAAATTTTATTTTATAGCTGGCTCAGGTAATAATATGACTTTCTCAAAAAAGAACTTATCTTTAATTTCAAAATCCTTAAGTGAGGAACAAAATAAATATAATATTTCTCTATGTGGAGGTGATACTACATTTTCTAATAAACTTAGTTTTACTGTCACATCGCTAGGTTATTCAAAAAAAATTATTTATAGAAATAAAGCTTTGGTAAATGATGATATTTATGTAACAGGTAATTTGGGTGATAGTTTTATGGGCCTACAAATATTAAAAAACAAAATTAAAGTTTCTAAAGAACTAAAAAAATATTTTGCTCAAAAATATTATCTCCCTGATATACGAATAAAATTGACTAAAAAATTATTAAACATTGCAAACACTTCTATTGATTTATCTGATGGTCTCATTGATGATTTGGGTAAAATGATAAATAATCAAAACTTATCATTTTCTTTAAATGAAAAAAATATACCTATTTCAAAAAATCTATTAAAAATATTAAAAGTAAAAAAGTTGAAAAAAATTAACCTAGTATCTAATGGTGATGATTATCAAATTTTGTTTACTGCAAGCAAAGATAAATCTAGAATCATAGCTCAAACATCTAAAAATTTAGGGATTCAAATTTCTCAAATTGGCAAAATTTGTTCTAATAAAAAAAGATCGGTAATAATTGATGAAAAAGGTAGGGAAATACTGCTTAAAAACAAAGGTTATGTTCATCAATTCTAAAAGTTAATTATTGTCTTTTTTAGCTTTTTTTGTATTGTGCGGACTTAAAATTTAACAACCAACAACATTAAGGTTTTCATGAGCTCTACAGTCGAAACGATTTTATTATATACAATAGTTGCAGGTTTATTGTCTATTGTTTATGGATTTTTCACAGGAAAAAACATTCTAAACTCAAGCCCAGGTAATGCTAAAATGCAGGAAATTGCATCTGCTATTCAGATTGGTGCTAAAGCATATTTGGCAAGACAATATAAAACTATAGCAATTGTTGGTGTTGTTGTTTTAGTAATTGTTAGTATAGCTTTTAGTCCTTTAGTTGGTGTAGGATATTTAATTGGTGCTGCTTTATCAGGTATAGCTGGTTATGTTGGTATGTTGGTATCTGTTGAAGCTAACGTAAGAACAGCTGAAGCTTCAAGAAAAGGTTTAGCTCAAGGCCTTTCTGTTGCTTTTAAATCAGGTGCTGTAACAGGTATGCTTGTTGCTGGCTTAGCATTATTGTCAATAGCTGTTTATTACTTTCTATTATTAAAATTAAATGTTGATGAAAGAGAAATTGTTAATGCTCTTGTTGCACTAGGTTTCGGTGCTTCTTTAATTTCAATTTTTGCAAGATTAGGTGGTGGAATTTTCACAAAAGGTGCTGACGTAGGTGCTGATTTAGTTGGAAAAGTTGAGGCTGGAATACCGGAGGATGATCCAAGAAACCCAGCAGTTATTGCTGATAACGTTGGAGACAATGTGGGTGATTGTGCGGGAATGGCTGCTGATCTATTTGAAACTTATGCAGTGACTATAGTTGCTACGATGGTTTTATCTTCTATCTTTTTTGTTGGAGATTTAAACATGATGATTTATCCTTTAAGCATTGGTGGTGCATGTATACTAACTTCAATTCTTGGCACCTTTTTTGTAAAACTTGGTAAAGATAAAAATGTGATGAATGCTTTATACAAAGGTTTCATTGTATCTGCAGTAGCATCATTAGTAATTTTATGGCCTGTGACAGATTATGTAATAGGGTTTGCAAATGAATATACAGTAAATGGTAAAACTTTTAATGGTATGAACTTGTATTATTGTGGAGTTGTTGGTTTAGTTATTACAGGATTATTAATTTGGATAACTGAATATTATACAGGTACTAATTATAGACCAGTTAAATCTGTTGCTTTATCTTCAACTACTGGACATGGAACAAACGTAATTCAGGGTTTAGCAGTATCAATGGAAGCTACGGCAATTCCAGCTCTAATTATTGTTGCAGGTATTCTTATTACTAATGCAATCGCAGGTTTATTTGGGATTGCTATAGCCGTAACAACTATGCTTGCATTAGCAGGAATGGTTGTTGCATTAGATGCTTATGGTCCTGTAACTGATAATGCAGGTGGTATAGCAGAAATGTCAAATTTAGATAAAAAAGTAAGAAAAACTACTGACGCATTAGATGCTGTTGGTAACACAACAAAAGCTGTAACAAAAGGTTATGCAATTGGATCAGCTGGTTTAGGTGCCTTAGTTTTATTCGCTGCTTATACTGAAGATATTAAACATTTCTCAAAAGAAGCTGGCTCAGCTCTTGAAGGTATTGTTGTAACTTTTGATTTATCAAATCCTTATGTTGTTGTTGGTTTGTTGATCGGTGGAATGTTACCTTATTTATTTGGATCAATGGGAATGCAAGCTGTTGGTAGAGCAGGTGGAGCTGTAGTTGTTGAAGTAAGAAGACAATTCAAAAAATACCCAGGTATAATGAAAAGAAAACAAAAACCTGACTATGCCAAATTAGTAGATTTATTGACGGTGGCAGCAATTAAAGAAATGATTATCCCTTCTTTATTGCCAGTACTTTCACCAGTCGTATTATATTTCATAATTCTGGCCATTGGTGGACAAGTTGCAGCATTAGCTGCAGTGGGTGCAATGTTATTGGGTGTAATAATTACTGGTTTGTTTGTTGCAGTTTCAATGACTGCAGGTGGTGGAGCATGGGACAATGCTAAAAAATATATTGAAGATGGCAATCATGGTGGAAAGGGATCTGAAGCTCACAAAGCTGCAGTGACAGGAGATACAGTTGGTGATCCTTATAAAGATACTGCTGGACCAGCTGTTAATCCAATGATTAAAATTACAAATATAGTAGCATTGTTATTGTTAGCTGTTATCGCTGGCTAATTTCTTTACGTTTTTTGGCCCTCACACCAAGAGGGTCATTAATTTTTTGTCTCATACTAGACATAAAATCGTATATGAAAGAATTCTTTTTAAAACCCGCCTCTGTAGTAGCTTCGACAACTTTTATATTTTCCATATCTTCTTTGTTATAAAATTCTTTTTTTTTCAGTATTCCATAACTGTCTATTTCTAATACCAAAACATCATTTTTAAAAATTTTCATTCTTCCAAGATTTTTTAATTTTGATTGAGTTTGTTTTCTTTCAATATAAATCCATATATCATTATCAAATTTACTTTTAGTTGATGGTGATCCTAAGGTTTTTTTGATGTCATTTTTATTGCTTTTATTAACTATTAAGGAGACTTGTTTTTTTTCTAGAAAAGGAACACCGTGATGTTTCACTACAGGCTTAAAAGAACAATTTGTAACTATTAATGAAAAAAAAATTATATATAATGTTTTATGCATCAAACAAAATTATCTATATCTTTATAATAATTTAATAAATTACACTAGAAATAAAGATTTATATAAAAATTTAAATAGAGAAGATAACTTTTCTGATCGATTAACCTTATTTTTACTCCATTTTTCTTTTTTTCTAAAAAATTACAAAAAAGATGAAAATAAGAGTGTATTACAAGAAATTTATGATTTTAATTTTCGTCAACTTGAATTGAGTATTAGAGAAATTGGTTATGGTGATCAATCTATTAATAAAAAAATGAAAGATTATATAAATTTATTCCATTCAATGGTTTCCGAGATTCATTTTTGGGAAGACCTATCCAAACACGATAAATTAAAAAAAATTTCAATTTTTTTGAGTGATTTTGGAAATATTGAATATTTACTTGATTATTTTGAAAATTTTAATGATGATTTGTCAAAAAAAACTTTGAATTCTTATTTAAAAAGTGTAAGTAAACTCTAATTATGGCCGTACCAAAACGAAAACAAACCCCCTCCCGTACTGGGATGAGAAGGGCCCAAACTATGAAATATTCAACTAAAAACATTGTCGAAGATAAAAAATCTGGTGAATATAGATTATCTCATCATCTAGATTTAAAAACTGGCATGTATAAGGGAAGACAAGTTTTAGACCCAAAAGAATAGTATAATATTCCAATAAAATGTCAGATTCGATTAAAATTGCAGTTGATGCAATGGGAGGTGATGGTTCACCTAAAAAAATTATTGATGGAATTATTCTAAATAATAAATCAAATAAAAATGTTTTTTACAAAATTTTTGGTGACCAAAATCAAATCTCAGAATTAATTAAAAATAAAATTGATAGTAAATTTTATGAAGTTATTCATACTGATAAAGTGATCAAAAGCACTGATAGTCCTTTAGAAGGAGCAAAAAGGGGTAAAGAAACTAGTATGTGGCTTGCAATTCAGAGTGTTAAAGAAAAGCAAGCTGATATAGTTATATCGGCAGGAAACACAGGGGCTTTATTAGTGGTTGCTAAACTAAATTTAAAAATGATTGAAAATATTGACAAACCAGCTTTGTCTGCACTTTGGCCAAATAAAAAAGGAATGAGTGTAGTATTAGATTTAGGTGCAAATATTGAATGTAGTTCAAAAAATTTGATGGATTTTTCTATAATGGGTGCTGCTTATACACCTCACTATATCCTGATGAAAAACCTAATGTAGCATTATTAAATATTGGATCTGAAGAACTAAAAGGAAATGAAACAATTAAAGAAACATATCAGATTTTAAATGAAAAACATTCTGTCAATTATAACTTTGCAGGATATATCGAAGGAAACCATCTTATGGATGGTGAAGTAAATGTGATTGTTTCAGATGGCTTTACAGGAAATATTGCATTAAAAACTGCTGAAGGAACTGCAAATTTTATTACTAGTGAATTAAAGAAAACAATGACTGGAAATATTATGGGTAAAATTTCATCATTATTAAACATATCAAATTTAAAAAAATTCAAGAAAAGACTTGATCCCAGATTGTACAATGGTGCAATTTTTATTGGGCTAGACTCACCAGTAGTTAAAAGTCATGGTGGAACTGATTATATAGGATTTTCAAACTCACTAGATGTTTGTCATAGAATTGTAAAAGGTAATTTGATAGAAAAGATCAAGCACAATATTTAAAATGAGAATAAATTTAACTAAAAAAGACTTAGTTAATTTAGTTTATATGCAGCTTGGTTTTTCTAAGCAAATTTCAGAAAACTTAATTGATGATTTTTTATCAACAATAGTCAAAAATATTAAATCTGAAAAAAAATTAAAATTATCAAAATTTGGTACGTTTTCTATAAGACAGAAAAAATCAAGAATAGGAAGAAACCCCAAAACTAAAGAGTCAAAAGTAATATCAAGCAGAGAAGTTGTTTTATTTAAGCCGTCAAAAGAATTTAAAGAATTTATCAATATTAAAGAAAATGGATAAGTCAGAAAGTGCTTATAAAACTATTGGAGAAGTAGCAAAAATTTTAAAACTACAAGTGAATAAAAAAGGCATTCTTCCAACCCATATAATTAGATTTTGGGAGACACAATTTAAGCAAATTAAGCCTAAAATATTAAACTCAAACAGAAGATATTATGATGAAAAAACAATTAATCTTTTAAAGAAAGTTAAGTTCCTTTTAAAGGACCAAGGCATGACAATTAATGGTGTAAAAAAGATGCTAAATAATGAAGTTTCTTTAAAGCTTGACGAAATTGCAGATAAATCTATAAAAGCTGAAAATCTAAAAAATAAATTAGTTAAGATTTCTAAAATTATAAAAGAGTTGAAATAATATGGCCAAAAAAACACATGTAAAAGTAAGATTAGTTCCGGAAGCTAAGCCTGACAGTTCATTCTTTTATTATGTAAAAAAACCAGCTGGTGGAGAAAAAGCTAAAGTGAAACTTTCAGCTAAAAAATATAATCCTGATACAAGAAAACATGAAATGTTTGTAGAGAAGAAATTACCTCCACACAGTAAATAACTATTTTTTTTTAAAGTTTTTTTTCTCAAACTCAATATAAGCCCAAATCATATTCTTCCAGATTCTATTTGTAATTTTTGGATCTATTTTATTTTTGACTGATTTTTTCTTAATATTTCTTAAAATAATATTTATTCTTTTTTGATCAATAATTTGGTTTTTTTTATCTTTTAATTCCAGAACCTTTTTTACAAGATTTGTTCTTTTTTTTATTATTTTAATAAGTGAATTGTCAAGTTTATCTAATTCAATTCTAATTTTACCTAATTTTTTTCTTTTTAAAGGCGACATTTATATATTTGGATTATTAAAAAAATATTATATTTAAGCGCTTATGTACACCGTTAATCCAAAAATTAATAATCAATTGTCCATTTGGTTGATTGCAATGTTTATTATAATTTCTATTATGATTGTAGTAGGTGGTTTAACAAGACTAACTGACTCTGGTCTTTCAATAACTGAATGGCAATTATTTTCTGGATTACTTCCTCCTCTGAACCAAAACGATTGGATATTGTATTTCAATTTATACAAAGAAATACCTGAATTTAAGTTACAGAATTTCAACATGACATTGCAAGAATTTAAAGTGATTTTTTGGTGGGAATGGGCACACAGATTTTTAGGGAGATTAATAGGTTTGTGCTATTTAATCCCACTCATATATTTTTCCTTCAAAGTGAAAATATCAAAAATATTAGATTTATATTTTATATTTTTTCTTATTTGTTTTCAGGGCTTTATTGGTTGGTATATGGTTAGCAGTGGTTTAGTTGATAGGGTAGATGTTAGTCACTTTAGATTATCTATTCATCTATTAATCGCTTTTTTGATTTTATCATTAATTTTTTGGAATTATTTAAAATTTCAAAATTACAAATATATTTCAGATGGAATAAATTCAATAATTCCATTTATATTTTTGGTTTTAATTTTAACTCAAATTGTGATTGGTGCGTTTGTATCAGGAATGGATGCTGGCAAAATTTATAATTCTTGGCCTTTTATGGGAAGCACCTATTTTCCAAATGATAACAAAATTGAAAATTTATTTAAACTCTCTGCTTTTAGTGATCCTTCATTAGTACAATTTATACATAGAAACCTCGCATATGTAATTGGTTTTTTTTATGTATTGATATTTTTTAAAGTCTATAAAAATAAAATAAATAAATTATATAGATCAGTTAATATTTTAGGTTTTTTTATGATCTTGCAGATTGTTCTAGGAATTTTTACAATTTTACTTGGTGCACAAATTTATATTGCTGCCGTACACCAAGTAAGTTCAATTTTTTTAGTAACTTCTTCTATTTATTTTTTCTTTATAAATACTAGAATTAACTAACTGCTTTAAGCTTACCCTTTGACGATTTATTTAGGGCTTGATCTAAATCTTCAATAATATCATCAATATGCTCAATACCTATGCATAGTCTAACATAACTTTGAGTTACACCAGATGCGGCTAGCTCTTTTTCATTCAATTGGCTGTGAGTTGTACTAGCTGGATGTATAGCTAAACTTCTAGCATCACCAATATTAGCAACATGATAAAACATTTTTAAGGATTCAATAAATCTCTTACCAGCATCAATTCCACCCTTAAGCTCGATACCAACCATTGGTCCGTTTCCACCTTTTAAGTATTGTTTCGCTCTATCTGAAATATGTTTATCATGTTCAGTTGAATAAATTACTTTGGTTACTTCTTTATGTTTTTTCAAAAAATTAACAACCTTTTGTGCATTTTCACAATGCTGTTTCATTCTCAAAGCAACAGTCTCAAGTCCTTGTATGATTGCAAAAGCATTATCTGGAGGGCAGGCTGAACCAAGATCCCTTAACAAACAAACTCTAGCCCGTACAGAAAAAGGAACGTTAGCTCCCGTCATTTCAGGTACTGCTTTTCCCCATATTACATTGTTATAACTTGCATCTGGTTCATTGAATAATGGCTGTCTTTTAGGATCAGCTGTCCAATCGAAATTTCCACTATCAACAATACTTCCAGCAATTGCAGTTCCATGTCCACCGATATATTTTGTTAATGAATGAATAACTACAGCAGCTCCATGCTCTATAGGCTTACAAATAACAGGGGCAGCAGTATTATCCATTATTAGAGGAATATTATATTTTCTTCCAATATCAGATACTTCTTTAATAGGGAAAACTCTCAAATATGGGTTAGGTAGAGTTTCACCATAAAAGGCACGAGTATTATCATCAATTAGTTTTTCAAAATTTTTAGGATCACTTGGATCTGCATATCGTATTTCTATTCCAAGTTTACTAAGCGTGTTATTAAACAATGATACAGTTCCTCCATATAGATCAGTGGAACTTACGATGTTATCTCCTGCTTGAGCTACATTTAATACTGCAAAAGTTGATGCTGTTTGACCTGATGAAACCGTTACACAAGACAAACCACCTTCAAGTGCAGCAATCCTTTTTTCTAATACGTCATTTGTTGGATTCATTATTCGGGTATAAATATTCCCAAACTCTTTTAATGAGAATAAATTAGCAGCATGTTCAGTGCTATTAAACTCATAAGACGTAGTT
>OBOT01000010.1_pt1 | contig 22969 bp, 31 predicted proteins | sample 1535231 | NCBI WGS metagenome assembly OBOT01 (sample SAMEA3275625, study PRJEB22092) | marine metagenome | biome: 0 | collected 2014-06-23T09:00:00+00 | depth 1 m
TTTTTGAGGCTCTTTAACTTTAACAATTATTTCAGCATCATCAAAAATATCTGCTGCAGTGTTAGCAATTTTTGCACCAGCTTTTATATATTGTTCATTTTCAAAGCCAGCTTCAAAACCCCCATTGTTTTCAACAATAACTTCGTGACCTTCGGAAACTAAAGTCTTAACACTTTCAGGGGTTAGTCCAATTCTATTCTCTTGAGGTTTTATCTCTTTAGGCACGCCTATCTTCATAAGCTTTCTTTTGTTTAAATTAAAATTAACTAATTTTTTTGGTTTTTTTGATAATTAGTTATACCAGTTCTAAGTTTGTCGATAATTTCATCTATATGTTTTTCTTCACATATAAATTGTGGAGCTATAATTAGACAGTCTCCAGTAGCTTTGAAATTAACTCCTGCTTCATAACAAGCTTTGAAAGTTTCATAACCTGCTTTTCCTGGCTTGGTGTTCAATTTCATATCAATTCCACCCATCATTCCATATCCTCTAATATTATCTACAGCTTCTAAGTCTTGAAGTGAGAATAAACCTTTTTGGAAATAAGGAGCTAAGTTTTTTGCTCTTTCAAATATATCTTCTTTTTCAAAAATATCTTGAACTGCTAAAGCTGCAGCTACAGCAACTGGTATTCCTGAGTAAGTATAACCATGAAATAATTCGACCGAACCCATTGGAGAAGCATCCATCACTGCATCGTAAATTTCATCTTTACATGCAACAACACCCATTGGCACTACACCATTGGTTGTTGCTTTAGCCATTGTCATGATATCTGGTGTTACCCCAAACTCCTGACTAGCAAATACAGATCCAGTTCTACCCCATCCTGTAATCACTTCATCAAAAATTAAAAGTATTCCGTGTTTATCACATGTGTCTCTTAATTTTTGTAAATAACCTTTTGGTGGCACTAAAGTTCCAGTTGATCCAGCAATAGGTTCAACAATACATGCTGCAATATTCTCAGGTCCAAAGTTGGTTGCTATTCTTTCTAAGTCATCAGCTAAGTCTGCACCCGTCTCTGGTTGGCCGCTTACAAATTTATGTTCTGGTAAGTGCGTGTGTCTCATGTGTTGAACACCTGGCATTAGAATACTTGCAAAAGTTTTAACATTGTTGATCATTCCTCCAACAGAAACACAACCAATATTCATTCCATGATATCCACGTTCTCGACCCACAAATCTAAATCTATGAGCATTTCCTTTTGCTCTATGATAAGCGACTGCAATTTTAATCGCTGTCTCTACAGCGGTTGAACCACAAATAGTGTAAAACATTTTATTTAAATCTGCTGGAGTGTGTTTGGAAATTCTTGTAGCTAATTCAAACGATCCACCAAAACCTTGTTGAAAAGGTTGAGCATAATCTAAAGTATCTAATTGTTTAGTTACAGCTTCAGTAATTTCTTTTCTTCCATGCCCTAAAGGATTGCAAAATAATCCAGAACTTGCATCAATTTGAGTTTTGCCGTGATGAGTTTTTAAATAAACTCCTTTAGCTTCTGTAATTAATCTTGGATTTGCCTTAAAATCTTTATTAGATGTAAATGGCATCCAATGTTCATTTAAAGAATTTGGTACCGAAGTTCTGTTTTCTGAGCTCATAATTTTTAATATTTAGTTATAACAAAATATGTAGACTAAAATGTTTTGTTTACTACATTTATTTTGACCTACATTGGACAACATTAATATACAACTTTAAATTGTACAATTGATTTATTTGCACACCAGCTTTTCGTCATAAAGTGTTTTACTTCTATCTAAAATTGAATTTAAATATGTCCAATTTAATTAATTAAACATAGGGGAATAAATGAAAAAATTATTAACTTTTATTCTAGGATCTATACTTGCGCTTAACCTATCTATTTCAGTTGCAAATTCAGCTGCAAAAGAAGTTAGAGTTGCATATTTCCTAGAATGGCCAAGTCCTAACCTAGAGGACATGCAAAAGAAAAACTTTGCAAAAGCTCTTGGAGTACCAGTTAAATGGACAAACTTCACAAACGGTGGAGCGATGACTGATGCAATGTTAGCAGGAGATATTGATATTTCTTACTCGCAAGGTTTAGTACCTTTTATCAATGCTGTAAAATCTAAAGCACCTCTTAAGTTAGTCGATATTGCTATGGAATACGGTATGGGTGGAACAACTTGTGTTACATCTAATGCTTCTGGAATTACAAAAGCAAATGGTTCAGAATTAGAAGGTAAAAAAGTTGCTGTACCTCTTGGAACAATGGCTGAATATGTTTTCGATGAAAGTATGAAAGTTGTTGGAGCGGATAGAAGTAAAATGGATATAATCCAAATGGATCCTGAAGAAGGTGCTGCTGCATTAGTTAGTGGTGATGTTGTAATGGCATGTTTATTTGGTGGTAACTCTATTAAAGCTGCAGTTGCTGTTGGTTCAAGATTATTAACAGTTCAAGAAGCTAGAGATGCAGGTATTTTAGGAATAGATATTACTTCTGTAACAGATAAGTTTATGAAGGAAAATCCAGGAATGCTAAGAACTTTTATTGAAGTAACTCATGAAGCAAACGACAGATATAGAGCTGGTAAAAGTGATATGAACTCTATGTCAAAAGCTTCTGAAATGAAAGTTGCTGATATGAAAGAAACTTTAGATGGATTTAAATTCTTAACGCCATCAGAAACTAAGCAATCTATGGAAAGCGGTAATCTTGATGGTTTCCTAAAAGGAATGGGAACACCGGATGGAGCTGTAGATACAAGTTTCCTACCTTTATAATTTTTAAAGGTTTAAAATTTAAATAGGCGCCAATTATAATGATTGGTGCCTATTTTTTTTATAAAATTTCTAATATAAGGTAGTGAATGAGTGATCTTATCTCTGAAAATCTAAATATGATTTTTAAAACTCCAAAAGGAGAAACTGTTCACGCATTAAAAGATGTAAGTTTCACTCTTAAAAAGGGAGAACTACTTACTGTTCTTGGTCCTTCTGGTTGTGGAAAAACAACTTTATTAAATATTACTGCTGGATTTTTAAGACCTACTTCTGGGACAATAACTTTAAATGATAAAGAAATTGATGGTCCAGGTGTTGAAAGAGGAATGGTATTTCAACAAGGTGCTTTGTTTGAATGGTTAACTGTTGCTGAAAACGTAAACTTTGGTTTACGGATGAAAAAAGAAAATACAAAATTAACTGAAGAAAAAGTCGAGGAGTGGTTGGACATTGTTGGTCTCAAAGGTTTTGGTAATACACCTACCTACCAATTATCTGGAGGGATGCAACAGAGAGTGGCGCTCGCAAGATGTCTTATTAATGATCCTGATTTAATTCTAATGGATGAACCATTAGGCGCATTAGATGCACTAACTAGAGAGAAAATGCAGTCTTTAGTATTAAAAATTTGGAAAGAAACTGGAAAAACGATCATTTTAATTACTCACTCTGTGGAAGAAGCATTATTACTTGGAGAACGATTATATGTAATGGCGCCAAGACCAGGGAGGATACATAAAGAATACAATCTTCCATTTGCAGAAATGGGTCTTAAAGAAGATTTAAGAGAAATTAAAAAGAATAAAGAATTTTCATCAAAGAGAGAAGAAATTTTGTCCATGATCTGGAACATGGAAGAAGAAATAATGGGTAAAGAAAATTAATGTTTATTCAAATAGTAACTTTATTAATATTTGTCGCGATTATTGGAAGTATTCTTTACGGTCGAAGATTAATTAGAACAGAAAAAGTAGATGCCGTATTTGGAAATCCTGAAAGAGCAAAAGGTGGTACGCACTGGGTTATTGTTGGAAGTGCTGCAATACTTTTAGTTTGGCTTTATTACTCTTGGGATATTGCAAAAGGTTTTTATCCAAAATCAGCAAATGAGTTATGTCAAGTTGCAAAAGTAAACGACTCTTTACTGGGATTGAAATATCAATTTCCAATTGAGGAAAGAGAATTCAAAAGTACTTCAATAATAAAAATTGAAAACAAAAATCTTCAAAAAATTACTAAAGAAATTCAAAATTCTCCAGACTTAAATAGTCAGCAAAAAACTATTTTGGTTAGTTACATAAATAAAACTATTCAATTAATACCTTTGTTAACTAATGAAGATCTAATTGAGAGAGACACTAAAGCCAAAATTAATGAAATGACTGAAGAGATAAAACTCTTAACTTCAAATTTCAAACAAAAAGATTATCCATTTGAAACTCAAGAGCAAAAAAATGAAAGACAAAAAGCTATATCTGAACAAGGAGGATGGGGAATAATAAAAGTTCAATCTGGAACTGGATCTATAGAAAATACCATAGAAATTCCTGTGGTACCTGAGACAAACAAAGGTCTTAAATTTCATGTTGCAGCTGAAGAGCTAAAAGTCATTAGTGATAAATTTTTTAAATTAAGAAATCACAATCCTCAGTTCAAAACTTCAATTAAACAATTAAAAGATGAAATTAAAACCTACAGGAAAAGTTTAAATGATAACGAAGAAATAGCATCAGACTATGCAAAAAATATTGTTAAGATTGCAAGACGTATCGAGTTTGCAAGTATTTACCCTCCTAATGCTCTTGATGAGATGCAAAGAGCAATTATTGATTTTGATAATATACAAAAATCAGAACAAGGTGGATTGAGATTAATTGATATTCTCCTATTTCCAGCAGGAACAATAGTTGCCAGTGGACCAAGTTGTTCAGAGCAAGGTTCAGGAAGATGGTTACCAAAACCGTCTGATACTTTAAATAAATTTATCCTAATGTCTAAACCAAGTGTTGGTTATAAAAATATTCCACTGCTTTGGATAGAAATGATTGATGTTTCATCAATAGTTGGTTTTATTTTACCTGATTGGATAGCTGATATTTTGCCAGGCGATTATCCTGTTCATACCAAAGACGGAATTGTTAAAGAAAACTTTAAGGGAAATGTTTTAAAAGTTGTTACTGGTGACTTTAAATTATTCAAAATTCCTGTGCCCTACGGGCATATTTGGGACTCTTTTTTAAGGGTATTTTTAGGGTTAGTTTTTGGAATTCTAATTGGTGTTCCTTTAGGCTTATTTATGGGGCTAAATAGATTTGCAAAAGGATTTTTTGATCCATTAATAGAATTGTATAGACCAGTGCCGCCTCTTGCTTGGGCCCCTCTTATTATCTCAGTTTTAGGAATTGATAACACGGGTAAAGTATTTTTATTATTTATGGTCTCTTTATCTATTATGATCATTTCTGCAAGAGCTGGTGCTTCAGGAACTCAGCTTTCAAAAATCCATGCAGCTCACTCATTAGGCGCATCAAAGAGACAAATTTTAAGATATGTAATTTTTCCAAACTCACTCCCAGAAATTTTAACTGGGATAAGGGTTGCTGTTGGAATGTGTTGGGGAACATTGGTTGCTGCTGAATTTTTAGCTGGAACTACTGGTATTGGATTTGTGGAAAATGTTGCCAAAAAATACTTCCAATACGAAGTAATTTGGATCACTATTTTTATCATGGGAATGCTTGGATTATTATTTGATATCACTTTAAGAAAAGTTATCGATAAAACTATTCCATGGCGTGGAAAAGGTTAAAGTGAAAACCTTAATCTTAAAAAAACAAGTCATTAAAATATTTCAAAAATTTGGATTAAGTAAAGATCATGCAACAATCTCAGCAAATGCATTAATTAATGCTGAACTGGTTGGTGCGTATGGACATGGATTATCAAGACTTAAAATGTATTGTGATAGAATTTCAAAGAAAGTAATTAATCCTAAACCAAAAATTAAAATAAAAAAAATTTCCCAATCTGTGTCTCATATCAATGCGAACAACAGTATAGGTTTTGTGGCTGCTGATCTTGGAATAAAGACTGCTATCAAACATGCACAAAAAACTGGTATTGGAATGGTTGCCATTAAAGGAAGTGGACACTATGGATTATCAGGTTATTACGCTGAGCAAGCAGTTAAAAAAAATTTGATCACTATGATTTACACTAACGCCCCACCTGCAGTTGCACCCCACGGTGCTTTAAAAAGTTTATTTGGTACAAATCCCATATGTTTTGGAACACCTAGTGGTTCAAAAATTCCTTTTATATTGGATACTTCAATCTCTATGATTAACAGAGGTAAAATAAGAGTTGCTGCAAGAAACAATCAAAAAATTCCTGAAGGTGTTGCATTAGATAAGTTTGGTAAACCAACTAATGACGCCAAAAAAGCATTAGAAGGTGTTCAGCTCCCAATTGCAGGATTTAGGGGATCAGGTCTTGCATGGATGGTGGATATTTTAAGTGGAGTAATCACAGGTGGAAATCATGCAGGACGAGTAAAAGATCCGTTCGATGATTTTTCTGGACCACAAAACATTGGGCATTTATTCATTACCTTTAAGGCAAATTTATTTCAAAAAAATTACAATCAAAGAATAAAAGATAATATTCAAACAATTAAAAAACTTCCAAAAGTTAAAGGAGTAAAAGAAATAATGTATCCAGGACAAAATAAGTTTTACAGATATAAAAATAATCTAAAAAAAGAAATTTTTATTCCAGATATAATTAAAAATGACTTGGAAACTTTAATAAGTTAACACTGTCAAAGCGCCTAAAGATACCACCACTGTAGATAAAATAATTGTACGCTTTACTCTATCTTTTCTTTGTTGTTCAATTAGTCTTTGCTTTAGAACATCTACGTTCACTCTAAGAGGAGTCTCAGTTTCTTGAGTGGGGTCATCAACAACGTTAGATGTTCTAGTTAAGCCTTCATTATTCATTTCATAAGTAAACCACGTTGCAATAAAATTTAATATGTTTTGAGAGTCCAATTTGGGTTGATATTACTTTTACAATTGTCCATAGTGGGTCTGGAGATAACAATGACAATAATACCGAGTGTATCGGCTCAAATTGATGAGAAAGAAATTTTTAAAATTATTAGTAATAATTTTAGCAAATTAGCTCCAAGTTATTATTACTTAATCAGCAATTGGTTAATACGAGCATATAACGTCCATAAAGATATAGATAAATATATAATTATTATTTACTTCATCAATAAAGATCTTATTGTTTTCAGAAGAAACGGGTTAATTATTGATTACGACACTTTTTATAAAGATAGATCAATAGAAATTGAAAAAATAAATATCAGCGATATCTCAAAAGATCTAAATATACCAAAAGAAACCGTAAGAAGAAAAATTTTAGAATTAGAAAAAGAGGATGTAATTAAAAAATCTGGAAAAAAAATGTTTGTTAATAGGAGTACACTTGTTGCTACCCAAGCTATAGACACTCTAAAAGATATGAGTTCTTTGTTATTCGAATTTAATAAATTATTACCAAATGAAAAAATTTTTACTGTTGATGAAATTTCATCCTCTATGAAAGAAAATTTTTCTTTTTGTTGGTATCAGTTTTATAAATTTATATTTATTTATACAAAGAGGTGGAGAAAAGAAGTAAAGGATCTGGAAACTATGTGTATTGGAATTTTAGTAATGCTTAACGCATCTCACAATAAGAGTTTTAAAGTAAAGGACTTAAACTTAAAAACATATCAAAAAAAAGTTATGGGTTCTGATAGAAGAGGAATGAATGCAATGTCTTTATCTGATATCACTGGAATTCCACGGCCCACCGTTGTTAGAAAATTAAAATATTTAATCGATAATAATTACCTAAGTATTAATGAAAAAAAACTTCTTTTTATTAATATTCAAGGTGCAAAATTAAAACGAAGTAGTGAATTACAAGATGCAAATATTAAAACTTTAAGTAATTTTATTTATAAAGTATTTAATCAGATTAAAATTATTGACTCTGGTAAAGACAAAGATGAAGAATTTGTTCCTAGTTATTTGAGATAATTAATTATTTTTTCTTAAGATATAAATAAAAATAAATCCAGTTATATACATTAGCAGTGCATAGGCTCCTGTTGGCACCATATAAGCTACCTCATCAAATATTAATGTTGCAACAAACACTGCTAAAGTACCATTCTGCAGACCGCACTCTAATGCAATACATTTTTGTTGTGCTGCTCCAGATACAAACTTTTTAGCAATAAAGTATGCTAATGCCATCATCACAACATTTAAAATTAATACTGCTAAACCTGCCTGAGCTAGATAGGTAAAAATATTATCTTTTTCCTCAATCCATATTGCAACAAATACAATTACAAATAACCATCCTGTTAATTTATTAATTAAATTAATTTTAGATAAAATAAAATTTTCAGCAAAACCTCTTATAATCATTCCAATAATTACAGGGACTGTAACCACTAAGGCCATTTTCAAAGCAATTCCAATTACTGAGATTTCTTTTGAAATGGTAACTCCTAAAATACTAGCGGAACTGATTACAATTATTGGAATTGTAATAATACAAATTAGACTAGTTACTGCAGTTAAAGAAATTGATAATGCTACATCGCCATTGGCAAATTTAGTTAAAACATTTGAAGTAACACCCCCAGGTGCAGCGGCAATTATCATGAGACCTACCGCAATAGCAGATGGAAGATCGAGAGTTAGTGCAATGATTAAAGCTACAATTGGCAACAAAATTAATTGAGAAAAAAAACCTACAATAAAATCTTTTGGAGTTCTTAATATTCTTGTAAAATCTTTAATTGAAAGACCAAGACCCAATCCTAGCATGATTAATGCTAAAACTATTGGTGCAATTGTTGTTACTATTTCCATAGCACAAATATCATAGCACTATGAGAGAGGTTAATAAAATAAATATAAATTAGAATGTTTATAGAAAAATTTAGTTAGTAAATATGGGAACAATTGCCTATATACTTTCAATTAAATATTAATAATAAACATTAAAATGTTATCTAATAAAGAAATTGTCTGCCCAAACAATCTGCTTGATGTAGCGCATAAAAAAAAAGGAGTTAAAGCTGCAGTTGTAAATGCAGGAATGCCCTTACCAATGCTTTCTGTTCAAGATGCAGTTAAAGAAAATTTAATAGAGCCAATTTTTATTGGAGACAAAAAAGAAATTCAAAAATGTGCTGAAGATTTGAAATGGGATATTTCTCAATATGAAATTATTGATGAACCTGTTGAAAATAATACAGCTCCTATAGCTGCTAAACTAGCAAGCGAAGATAAAGTGAAAATAATTGTAAAAGGTCATATTCATACTGATATTTTAATGAAAGAAGTTCTAAAGCGTGAATATAATTTAATGGGTAAAACTCGATTAAGTCATATTTGGCATATGACCATTGAAAAAGATGATGCACCATTAATTATTACTGATGGTGCCTTAAATGTATTACCTAATATCAAAACAAAAATGCACATACTTAAGAACGTAGTAAATTTTTCTCACAGAATTGGTATTTCTCGACCAAAAGTTTCTATTTTATCAGCAACTGAAGAAGTAATTGAGAGTGTACCTACTTCATTGGAGGCAGCAGAACTTACAAAATTAGCAGAAAAAGAAAATTTAAATGCTGATGTATTTGGCCCTCTAGCATTTGATAACAGTATATCAAAAAAGTCTGCAAATATTAAAGGTATAAAAAATTCAGTGGCTGGTGAGGCAGATGTGCTATTAGTTCCTAGTGTTGAAGCAGGAAATGCTTTGGTTAAAATGATGATTTATTTTATGGGTGCATGTGCTGCTGGTGTTGTAATTGGTGGCAAAGTTCCAGTTGTGATCACAAGTAGATCAGATGAAGCTCCTGCAAGGTTAGCATCTATTGCTGCTGCAGTAGTTGCTTTAGATTAAAGATAATATAAAAAGCTTAAAATAAATGACAATTACATATTTAAAAAAATCACCAAAGACTTCATCAACAGATGATACTAAAACCACAGGGATCGTTCAGGATCTTTTAAAAGATTTAGACAATACTAAAGAACAAGGCTGTATTGATCTAACTAAAAAATTTGACAAATACGATGGTGAAATAGTTGTTTCAAAAGAAAGAATTGAAGAAATAAAAAAATCCTTAGATCAAAAAACAAAAGATGATATTCAATTTTCATTTGATCGAGTTCGAAAGTTTGCTGAAGCTCAATTAAAAAACTATGGCCAAGATTTTGAAGTTGAATTATCAGATGGCTTATTTGCTGGACAAAAATTGATACCTGTAAATACAGCTGGTTGTTATATCCCTGGCGGTAGATATGCTCACATAGCTTCTGCAGTGATGAGTGTTACCACTGCTAAAGTTGCTGGAGTTAAAAATATTATTGCATGCAGTCCTCCTAAAGAGGGTGTGGGTGCTCATCCAACTATAGTTTATACCGCTGATTTATGTGGAGCAGATGTGATTTTAAATCTTGGTGGTGTTCCAGCAATTGCAGCAATGACAAATGGATTATTTAATAACCCCCCTGCGGATATTATTGTAGGACCAGGAAATCAATTTGTAGCTGAAGCGAAAAGAATTTTGTTTGGAAAAGTGGGTATTGATTTGTTTGCTGGACCAACTGAAATTGGAATTATTGCTGATGCTAAAGCCGATCCAGAAATTGTAGCAGTTGATTTAGTTGGCCAAGCTGAACACGGTTATAATTCACCTTGTTGGTTGTATACAACTAGTAAAGAACTTGCAGAAAAAGTTATGAAAAGAGTTCCAGAATTAATTGACGAACTTCCCGAAGTTCCAAGGCAAAGTGCAGATGCTGCTTGGAGAGATTATGGTGAAGTAATTTTATGTGATACCGACGAGGAAATGGTAAAAATTAGTGATGAGTACGCACCAGAACATTTAGAAGTTCAAACAGAAAATTTAAAATGGTTTCATGAAAGACTAACCAACTATGGATCATTGTTTGTTGGAGAAGAAACTACCGTTGCTTATGGAGACAAATGTTCAGGCACAAACCACATATTACCAACCAAAGGTGCAGGAAGATATACCGGCGGTTTATTTGTTGGAAAATTTATTAAAACTTTGAGTTTTCAACGAATGACAAAAAATTCTACAGAATTAGTTGGTGCGGCGGCTGCAAGAATTTCCAGATATGAAGGTATGGAAGCACATGCACGAACTGGTGATGTTAGACTAAAAAAATACGGGTTTTCAAAATAATTTTAAGTTTCTGGAACAAACAACAAGCACAAACCATTACTACAAAATCTTTTCCCAGTAGCAGTTGGGCCATCAAGAAAAACATGTCCATGGTGAACACCACAATTTGCACAGTGATATTCCATTCTTCTCATACCAAAAGAATAATCTATTTTAGTTTTAAAGGCTCCCGGTAAAGCTTCAGAGAAAGAAGGCCAACCTGTTCCACTGTCAAATTTTGCCTCTGAAGAAAATAATTTAGCCCCACAGTTTGCACAGTGATAAAACCCTTTCCTATCTTCTTTTAACAATTTACTTGTAAAGGGTCTCTCCGTTCCCCCATTAAACATGATTTCTTTTTGTTTTTTGGTTAAATTTTTGTTGATAATTTTTTTAACTTCTGAAAAAGCAAACTTATAAGGAGCAATCACATAAGTTAACAAGGACAGTCCAAATAGTTTAATAAAATTTCTTTTATTATTCATTAAAAATAAATATTAAAACTAACAGATAATTCAATGATTAGTTATGCCACAATCTAAAAAGTGACAAAAACGATCCTTAATTAATAGAAAAATTGATGCTAGTTATAAGAAATAAAGGTATAATAACTAAAAGGAGAATCTTATGGCAACTTACGAATGTTCAAAGTGCGGTATGTCTGTGAATGCTACTTGTGGAAAATGTGACAAACCATTAGTTGATGACATGCTTAAATTAGACGATGGTAATCAGGTTCAAATATCTAAATGCCCTGATGATCATGGTAAAATTAAATCACCATTATGCTGTGGTCAAGATATGAGCTGTGCTGTCTAGATAATATCTAGCAATACATAAACTGCTAAACCACTCATAAAAATAATAATAAATAAGTTAATTATTTTCCATATTTTTAAATTATCAGCGTATCTTGAGAAAAATTGTGACAGGTAACCAATAAAAAAGAAAAATAAAAAAGAAGCGAATGAGGCTCCAATTCCAAATATTATTTTATCAGCCAATAAAAAATTTTTAGAAAAATTCCCCAAAAAAAATACAGTATCTGAATAAACGTGAGGATTTAAATAGGTAAATCCTAAAGTTTTAAAAATTATACTAATTAAGGTTGTTTTCTTATAATTTTGATTAAAGTTAATTTTTTGACTACCTGATTTAATTTTTGAGTAAATAAAGTAAATTAAGAATAAGAGTAAAAGAATATTAAAAATTAATTCAATTGTAGAAGTAAAATATTGATTAAAATAATAAAATAGAAAAATACCAACGAATATAAGAAAACAGTCTGAAATTGAGCAAATAAAGCAAACTGTAAACGTAAATTGTTTTTTTAAGCCCTGCTCTATTACAAAAATATTTTGGGCTCCAATAGCTAAAATTAAACTCAGGCTGGTAAAAAAACCTAATAATAGAAATTCCATTAGGTTTAATTAAACTCTTTTCTTACCTTGAACAACCCTATCTAAAATTAATGCAACAAATAATATCGCAACTCCTGCTAAGATCCCTTGACCGACATTTGCATATTGTAAAGCCTCTAAAACATCTTGACCCAAACCTTTTGCGCCAATTAAGGATGCAACTACTACCATGGCTAAACTTAACATTACTGTTTGATTAACTCCGGCCAATATAGATGGTGTTGCTAAAGGTAAATCAACTTTTCTCAATAAATACCATTTAGATGCTCCATAAGCTATTGCTGCTTCACGAATAGTTTCGGGAACTCCTCTTAATCCAAGAACAGTTAATCTTACAACTGGAGTTCCTCCAAATATCATTGTTATAATTACTGCTGCAACTTTACCAGTACCAAAGAAAGCAATAACAGGAATCATAAAAACAAATGCAGGCATCGTTTGCATGAAATCCATAATAGGCCTTATCATTGAATAGAACCTTTGACGTCTTGCACAAAAAATTCCAAGAGGAATACCAATTACAATGCTTAAAACTGCTGCAGTTCCTAATAGTGCCAATGTTGTCATTGCTTTAACCCAAAATCCTAAGAAACCCATGTAACATAAAAAACCTGCAGAATATATTGCAGCTCTTGGTCCTGCTGCTAATCCAGTTAAGGTGACGATGGTCGTTATAATTACTATCCAAGGAGTTTTGACAAATAACAATTCTAAAAAGTCTAAAACTGATCTAATACCAATTGTAATAGCGGTAAACAATGCATCTCCTTTTAAAACTGCGTAATCAAATATTATTTCTACCCACTTTATAGAAGTTAATCTTATATCTGGATGAGTTGGAAAATCATCCATGGCATTTATTAAGCCTGGAAAACTATAATGAACTACAGAAAAAAACATTATGACAGAACTAAATACTGTGCTTGAAATAAAGTTTTTAGTTTGCATGCCTGGCTGAATTGTTTTGTCTGATAACCATTCAGAATATCTTTTTTCTAGAACAGAATTAGCCAATATGCCTTGAATAATTTTTATAAAAATTAATAAACTTATTCCAAATAAAGTAATCCAAATTGCTGAGGCTTCAATCCTTGCTACTTCATCAATATATCCTTGCATAGCATCTTCTAAAGATTTTATATTTCTCTTATAAACATCTACTTTATCTGGATTGTTTGTAATGGCTGCTTCCAACTGCTGATTTCTAAATGCAATAGTTGATTGTACTTGTTCAATCTTTTGAACTGCCTCTTTGGTGATATTTCCAAATAATCCTCTTATTATTTGAACTATTGAAAAAGTTTCAATTATTAAGAAAGCTAAAGACCAATTCCAAATATTTCTCATGCCAAACCAAACAGGTCCTAAAATTGAAGCATATAAATTGAACGAAAGCGAAAAAGAAGGCCTACTGCCAATTTTTTTAAACTCTTTAATGTAATAATCTGGATTAGATTTAACAAAATCTGAAATCAATTCTGATCTTGATGGGTTATTAGTTTGATTATTCTCCATCACCGCCCTCAACAACTGCTTTTAAAAGATCTGATTGTGTAATAATACCTACTGGCTTTTTATTTTCATCTTTAACAAGCAAAGGTTTTTGTTTTGATTTTGAAACTTCTATAAGCTTACTTAATAGATCATGTTCATAAACAGTTTCTAAATCATCAGACAAAACACTATTTTTAGACTGATACTCTTGAATTGTTTGCATGATAGATTTAGCTTGGACAACTTTAAGTCTCGATATTCCTTTGACAAAATCTGCTACATAATCGTCTGCAGGACTCACAACTATTTGCTCTGGGGTACCAATTTGAATTACTTTACCGTCTCTCATAATAGCAATTCGATGACCTACACGTACCGCTTCATCTAAATCATGAGTAATAAATACAGTTGTTTTTTTCATTTGCTTAGAGAGTTTAATAAACTCTGTTTGTAATTGTCTTCTAATTAAGGGATCTAGAGCACTAAAAGGTTCATCCATTAAAAGAAATTCTGGATCTGCCGCTAATGCTCTTGCTAGTCCGACCCTTTGTTGCATTCCTCCTGATAATTCGTGTGCGAATTTATTTCCCCATCCCTGTAATTCTACTATCTCTAAAATTTTATTTGCGGCATCTAGTCGATCATTTTTACTTACCCCTCTAATTTCTAATGGCATAGCAATGTTGTCTACTACCGATCTATGAGGCATTAATGCAAAGTTTTGAAATACCATACCTATTTTTTTATTTCTTAACTCTTGTAAGTTTTCACGATCAAGTTCCATTACATCTTGATCATTAATTAATATTTTTCCTGAAGTTGGTTCTAAAAGTCTATTAATGTGTCTAACTAAAGTTGATTTTCCACTTCCAGATAAACCCATTACACAAAAAATTTCTCCCTGCTTAACATCAAAAGAAACATCTGATACACCAATGACTGAATTATATTTTTCTAGAGCCTCTGTTTTCGAAATACCATGATTTTGGATTGCATCTAAAGCTTCATTGGAGTTGTTTCCAAATACCTTCCAAACATTTTCAATTTTTATTGCTGAGCCCAATGATCCCATGTCGTTTTGTATTATAGGTAGGTATACTCGGCAATATTTAATTGCCGAGTATAAATAGATTTTTTAAATTAAAGACCTAACCAACCATCAACAGTTGATTTATTTGCATTCATCCATGCTCTAGCAACGTCAGCTGGAGCTTTTTTCTCCACTGATATCGCATAAGCCATTGACGAAACATCATCTGCTGTTAATTGAAAGTTCTTAAAGAATTCAACAATTGCTGGAGATTTACTTTCTAGAGAAGTACCCCACCCAATTTGAATTTGTTTAAGTGCATCTTTTGAAGCAACGTAAGATTTTTTATACCAGTCAGCATCTTCTTTAGGTTGTACCATTTTGTATTTAGCTGGATCAAATTTTGGTTCTTCCAACATAACAACATCAGCCATTCCCCAGATTGCATGCGGCTTGTAACAATAAAATGCGTAACCTTCATCTTTTTTAATTGAATCTAGTACCCTAGCATTTTTAACTGCTTCTGCTGCTCTAATAGGTTCGATACCTGCATCATATAAACCATAGTCTCTTAATTTAACTTGGTTAACATTTGCTGATGCCCAACCATCTGCACCAATCCAAAACTCACCTTTACCATTACCATCGCTATCCATAGCTTTGACAACTTCGGGTCTTCCTAGATCTTCAATTGCAGTGATATTAAATTTTTTAGCAAATTTTTGAGAAACACAATAACCTTGGTTTCCTTCATATGGTTTGCTACTTAATTTTAAAGTTCCTTTTGGAACTAAATCATTTGTATAGGCTTGTTGGTTTGGCAACCAGATATCAGGGTGAACTTCTATTTCACCTTTGCTTCTGTCGATTGCACCATAGATTGCAGTGTTGTTTCCAGGAACAAGTTCTGCTTCTCCACCCATTTTATCTGTAACAACTGCTGCCAATAAGTTTGCAATAGCTGTAGCACCTGTCCAACCTGGATCTCCAATTTTTACTTTTTCTGCAAATGATGAAACAATTGCAAAAATAGAAATTAATCCAGCTACAAGTGTAGTTTTAATTATTTTCATTTTTTCCCCTATGTTTAATTTAATTAATTTAACTAGATTAAGAAAGGCGTGTCAAAGAAAATGCTTGTTCATTTTGGGTTAGCTGAATTGCATTATGTGCAAAACGCTCAGATTTAAAGTTTTTTAATCTTTAAGATTTAAAAGTTCATCTAATGCTTTATGTTTTTTTAAGGCTTGTAAAAATTTTGCAAGTGATAAAAGCTCCCTCTTTGCAAAAGGTTTCATAATATCCTCGATTTTATCGGTGGGTAATAAACCTAATTGAGAAGTATAAGAAATAAATTTCTTCTTTTTTAACATTTCAACTTTTCTTCTGACAGTTTCTTTTGGTATATCGAGTAAATGAGCGACAGCAAAAATTGTTAATTTTTTTTTACTATAAAACTCTCCAACATGTTCTTGTCTGGTGGTTTCCCAGACACTATCCCAGTTGCTTCCTTGTTTGGTGTTGTGAGCTAAATGGTGAGCACCAACTGTAGAAAGGATTATAAACGATTCATAATCAATACCGATCATTGATCTTGAATCTCTAAACTGTCTACTTCTAAAGTTAATCAGATGAAACAAGGTTTCAGCGTAAGAATCCAGATTTTTTTTCATCAAAAAAAATTATTCTGAATTTGCTGTGAGTGTCTTAATTTCTAAAATATTTTCGTTTGGATCTTTAACAAAGAAAGTTTCTTGCTCATATTTTGTCCCCTTAAATCTCAAATAAGGTTCGTCATAATATTTTGTTCCACTATCTTTTAATCTTTGTTTTAAACTATTAAAATCTTTTCTGGATAAATGAACTCCAAAATGAGGAACGGAAACATTGCCCATATCTACATCATGTCTTTCACTATCTAATTTGTGCTCACTTTTGTGAAGAGTTAATTCATTTCCCCAAAAATCAACATCTGCCCATTCCTGAGCTGAATTATCTAATCTACATCCTAAAGTTTCACTGTAAAATTTTTTCGCTATCTCTAAATCTCCACATGGAATTGCCAGGTGAAAACAGTTAGTGTTTTTATACATAAATCATCCTTTAATTACTGAATTTAATCACTATATAACCTGTAATTTTAAATTCAACTAGCATAAATATGAATGACTTTTTACAATCAATAATTGACCGAGATCCTGCGGCTAAATCAAAATTAAGTTTAATTTTAACTTATCCAGGTGTGAAGGCAGTTTTTTTTCATAGGCTAGCTAATTTTTTTAGTACTGCAAAATTTGATTTGATTGCAAGAATCATTTCACAATTTTCAAGATTCTTAACTGGAATTGAAATTCATCCTAAAGCAAAAATAGGAAAAAATTTATTTATTGATCATGGGATGGGAGTTGTTATTGGAGAAACCTCTGAAATTGGAGATAATGTCACAATTTATCATATGGTAACTTTAGGAGGAATCGCTCCATCTATAAATTCAGATAATCAAAGAAATGTTAAACGTCATCCAACAATTGAAAATGAAGTTGTTATAGGTTCAGGTGCTCAAGTATTAGGTCCAGTGACTGTTGGATGTTGTGCAAAAATTGGAGCAAATGCTGTTATTACAAAAGATGTTCCAGAAAAAGCTGTGATGGTTGGTATACCTGCTAAAAATGTTGGTATCGCTGATAGTGAATTTAAACCTTATGGTATTACCCCTGATAGTGATAAAAAATCAGAATAATGAATGATATTCAAAATGATTTTATTTCTGGGATCGGAAATACTCCTTTAATAAAATTAAGAGCTGCATCAGAAATAACTGGTTGTAATATTTTTGGTAAAGCAGAATTTTTAAATCCAGGAGGCTCTGTTAAAGATAGAGCAGCTCTTGCATTAATTAAAGATGCCCAAGAGAAAAAATTAATTGCTAAAGGTGGAACAGTTGTAGAAGGCACTGCAGGCAATACTGGAATTGGACTGGGTCTATTAGGAAATTCATTAGGGTATAAAACAATCATTGTAATGAATGATAATCAAACTCAAGAAAAAAAAGATCTTTTAAGAAATTTAGGTGCAGAATTAAAATTAGTTCCAGCTAAACCTTATAAAGATGATAACAATTTTGTTAAAGTTGCAGCAAGGCTAGCTGATGAACTTAGACCGACAAATAATAATGGAGTAATTTGGGCTAACCAATTTGATAACACTGCAAACGCAAAAGGCCATTATGAAGGAACGGGCAAAGAAATTTGGGATCAAACCGAAGGTAAAGTTGATGGATTTGTGTGTTCTTCAGGAACTGGTGGAACAATTTCAGGGGTTAGTAATGCTCTTAAAGAAAAAAATAAAGATATAAAAATTCATTTATCTGATCCAAAAGGCTCTGCTCTTTATAATTATATAAAAAATGGAGAATTAAAATCTGAAGGTGGCTCTATAACTGAGGGAATTGGATCTAGTAGGATAACAGCAAATTTTAAAGATGCTAAAATTGACGATGCGTATTCAATTGACGACAAAGAGGCATTACCAATTCTCTATGATTTAATTCAAAATGAAGGATTAAGCTTAGGAACTAGCTGTGGGATTAATATTGCAGGAGCTATTAGAATGGGTAAAGAATTAGGACCAGGAAAAACAATTGTTACTATTCTTTGTGATAGAAGCGATAAATACGCTACTAAAATGTTCAATAAAAAGTTCTTAGAAGAAAAAGGATTGCCAATACCTAATTGGTTTTAAACATAAATTTTATCAGCTAATCCGTAGCAAAGAACACCACTTAATATTGTAAGCACTAACGGAGCATAAATTGCTTCATCTGAAGTTTTATCAGTGTGCCCAAGTTTATTTATTTTGGTACTATAAAAACCAACAATAAAAGCACATAAGTTTTGCAAGAAAATTACATTAAAGAAACCCCAAGTAGCTTCCAAGCCGTTAGGTCTTATAAAGCCGACATAGATTGCCATTAAGGTTGAGCCAATAAAAATAGATCCAAAAAATCTAACTACACCGGCACCTGTAGCATCCATGCCATATTGATTTAAAAAAGATTGAGTTTGAAAAACACATCTAAATCCATAGTAAGCAAAGCCTATAAAATGAATTAAAAAAAGAATTAAATAAAAAACTCCATTAAATTTTTCAACCATGTTTTAACAATATCAAAAATAAGTTTTGAATACACTTTATTTTTTGCGAAAATAAATCAAATTTCAATTGTGAGTTGATGAAGGTTTTGCATATTTAATATACACATTTGACGCATGACGTTTTAATGAATGTGTAACAGTATTAAACTAAAAATAGCGTTATTATAATATTAATAAAAAAATTATAGGAAGATTTATGGAAGCAAAAGAAATAGTGAAAAAAGCCTACGAGGCTTTTAGTAAAGGTGACATGGAAACAATGTTTAATGACTTAGTTCATGATGATTGTACTTGGATTTTTCCAGGTGAAGTTGGCAAACACCCTTTATCAGGTACTCATAAAGGTAAACAAGCTATGATGGAAACTTTTCAAAAAATTCCAGGAGCTTGGGATAATTTTCAAGTCATTCCAGGAGAGATGATCTCTGAGGGTAATAAAGTATTTGTTAAATGTGAGGGAAAAGCAAGCGGCATGAATACGATGTTTGGTCATTTTTTTGAAGTAGCTGATAATGGTAAAATTTCAACAATGATAACCTACGATGACACTCTTAGCATGTTCAATGCAATGAAGAAGTAAAATACAATATGTCAATTTTAGAAAAACTAAATAAAGTCATCATGGAAAAAGATGGTGCGGCAGCAGCTGAGATAATTCATGATGATTATAAGAGGTATTCTCATCTTCAAGGAACTTATACTGAAAGTGGAAAAACAGGAATGATTGAGGCAATTAATAAAGGTTTCATGAAAGTTGATAAATATAGAATTTTATATGAAAACGATGAAATAGGTTTTGATCATTCTATTGTTACTTATGCCGAGGATGGAAACAAAGAAGCTTTAATGTGTTGCTGGAAATTTAAAGATGGCAAAATTATAGAATTAGAAACTGGAGCTACAAAATTATCATAGCAGTAATTAATAAAAGGAGGAGATATATATGAGCAGTATAGAAGTCAAAACTTTTGATAAAGCAGATGAAGTGGTTGATAAGTTTAATAACGCTAAAATAGAGGCGGTTAAAGTTGGTGGTCAAAGGGTAGTCAGATTACATTTAAAACCAGGGTGGAGATGGTCCACAGATGTTAAGCCACATATTGGAACTGATAGTTGTCAAGCAAATCATATAGGAATAATCACCAAAGGCACTGTTTTTGCAAAACATGATGATGGAACAGAGATTAGTTATACTGCTGGAGATTCTTATTCTGTCAAGCCGGGCCATGACGCTTGGGTTGTTGGTGACGAACCTGTTGAAGCATACGAATTTGCAGGAGTTTGGGGCGAATAATGGTAAAAATTATTGGTAACTTTGAGGTTAATGATTGGGTTCATTGGAAAAAAATGTTTGACCAACATTCTAATGCAAGAGAAGCCGCAGGAATTAAGACAATTTATGTTGGAAATGAAATAGAAAATACAAATAAAGTACATATCGTAATGGAAACACCTGCAGCAGATACAATGCAAAAATTTATGCAAGATCCTGAAAATGCTAAAGTAATTGAACAATCAGGACACAAACAAGAAACGACAGTAATGAGCATTTGCTCTGACTAAACAACAAAAAAAGGAGAAAAAATGAAATACTATATGGTAACTCACACTTTCAAATCGAAAGAAATGAAAGACAAATTTAACGAGGTTACAGGAGGCATGTCCAGAGAAGATATGATTAAATCTTCCACTAGTGATAAAGCAAAATGCCAAATGACATATTTCACCCCGGGTGATACTATGACAATGTTTTGTCATTGGATGGCAGAAAGTACTGATGCTATTAATGAACAGCTTTCTCAGATGAATGATTTTTTTGAACCTCACCAATTTACTGAGGTTAAAGAAGAAGTTTTTGATTTCAACAAATAAGAGGTAAAATGAAAAAAACAATATTAACATTAATAATTTCACTATTAACAACCTACTCTTTAGCTGAAACAGGTAAATTTAATGCTTCTGGAGCTGGGTCTTGGGCAATGAATGTTATGAATGCTGGTAACGGAAACATGAGTATTACTTATGATGGTAATGCTGGACTTTCAGATAAAGAGGGAAGTATTTTTGATAAGTCTACAATGCACTGTATTGGAGGATTAACTTTAGTTGCAGGTAAATTTGATGATGAAACAGGTATGTGTACTTTTTACTTAATGGATGGTGAAAAGGTTTTCATTAATTACAAAGGTAAAGGAACTGGAGGCCAAGGTGGATCCGGAGAGTTTGTAATTGTTGGTGGAACTGGGAAATATGAAAAAATTTCTGGAACAGGTTTCTCTAGTAGACAAAATTTAAAAGGTAAAGCTGGAATGGCTCATTCATTAAATCAAATGAGTGGAAACTTTACTTATTAATAAAAAAAAAGGAGATAAATAATGAAAAAAACGACATTGGTATTATTATTTAGTGCTTTACTTTCATCAACTGCAATTGCAGGGATGTCTGATAGTGATAAATCTAAAGCTTGGGAATGTAGTGGAATTTATATGGCTAACTATTTTTTACCCTCTGGTGAAACTTTTGAGTACAGTATGAAGGAAAAATCGATGGCTTCAGTAAAAGTTCTTAAAGCATATGCTTTAGAAACAGGTATTGCTGCAAAAGAATGGGACGATGGAGTAAATAAAGCTGTAGATAAATATTACGGTTCAAAATATGACGAGGCTAAAACTGAAGCTTGTCATAGTTTTGTAAATTCTACTGTTCCAAACGGAGAAGAAAGAGTTAAAAAAGTAGTACAAACTTTATATTAAATTAAAGAAAGGAGATAAAAATGGAAAAAGAGATGTTAGCGTTAGTAAATTTTAAAGAAGGTAAAATGGAAACTTTCATGGGATGGATGCAGTCTGATGAGGGTATGGGTGTAAGAAAAAGTGTTGCCTATCCAGAAAAAACCATCGGAGCAATGAAACCAGATAAAACAGGTATGCTGTTTAAAGTTACAGTTCATAATGAACCTGGAATGAAAGAGTTTGTATCTGGAAATCATCCAACTGCAAAAGCAATTTATGAAGAATGCATAGAAAGTGCTCAGCTTTGGGAAATGTCAGAAGTAAAGCTTTAGAGTATATACTAAAAAAGGAAAAATATGAGTATAATGGTTAGATACGCTCCAAAGTCTATGACTGCAGAGCAATATGATGCAATTGTAAAAAAAGAATATGAGCTAGGAATACATCCTCACAAAGGATTAGACTTTGAAGTATGCTTTGGTGAAGGAGATCAAATGAAGGTTTCAGTGGTTTACGATACAATGGAGTCTTTTGAAGATCATGGAAAAAAATTAGGTCCTATATTAGAAGAAATGGGTATTGATCCAGGAGAACCTCAAATTTTTCCAGTTCATAATACTATTCACAGAGGTGAATAGATATGCAGGCAGGTTTTGTTATTTTTAACATTGATGTAACAAATCCAGAAGACTACAATGAGTATATTACTAAAGTGAAGCCAATTGTTGAAAAGTTTGGTGGAGAGTACATTGTTAGAGGTGGAACAAATCAAGTTGTAGAAGGAAATTGGCAATATAGCAGAACTATTGTATTAAAGTTTCCCTCTTACGAAAAAGCATTGGAGTGGTACAATTCAGAAGAATATCAACCAATTAAACAAATCCGATTAGATAACGCAATTTCTAACGGAATAATAATACAAGGAGCATAAAAATGTCGATATTAGAAAAATATAGCGCTGCTTTGAAAAATAAAGATGAAGCAGCAATGAACGAACTTTTGCATGATGATTTTAAATTTACAATGCATAAGTCAGGAAATGTTTTAACTAAAGCTGACGTAATGAAATGGGCCATGAGTGGTGACATTAA
>OBOT01000011.1_pt1 | contig 21522 bp, 20 predicted proteins | sample 1535231 | NCBI WGS metagenome assembly OBOT01 (sample SAMEA3275625, study PRJEB22092) | marine metagenome | biome: 0 | collected 2014-06-23T09:00:00+00 | depth 1 m
TCATCACAGATAAATCTGAGAGGGAAGAACTTGATAGATTATCTAGAAAAAGACACGGTGCAAACGATCATAAAAGCAATATTACCGATTGGTAATTAAAAGAAAATTTGGGCGCTACTTGAATGTAGCGCCCTTTTTTTATAATCTTATTATAATGAGTGAAGATAAAAACGAAGAGCTAAGACCAACCAAAATGAGGGGGGTTGCTTTTCCAAAAGCAAAGTATGGTGTAATTCTTGCAATTATCTTAATAGTAGTAGTAAATTTTATTTTGTATAAAGAAACTATCTTTTCATTTTTTAAATAATTGTGATAGCCTAGGCAATGGCTAAAAACTTGTTCAAAATAGCAAAACAAAAAAAAATAAAATATTTCTTAATAAGCTTTGTTGATCTTTTTGGTGTTCTTAGATCAAAACTAGTTCCGGCGCATGCTATTAAAGAAATGCAAACTGCTGGAGCAGGGTTTGCTGGTTTTGCAGCTTGGCTAGATATGTCTCCTGCAGATAGTGATATGTTTGGTATTCCTGATCCAGATAGTTTAATTCAATTGCCTTGGAATAAAGAAGTGGGATGGCTTGCATCGGACTTATGGATGAATGGTAAGCCTGTAGAAGCCTCTCCAAGAATAATGTTAAAAAATCAAATTAAGAAATTAAAAAAACAAAATTTAACAATGAAATCAGGTGTAGAGTGTGAATACTTTTTAATCTCACCAGATGGAAATTCAATTGCCGATCCAAGAGATACTCAATCTAAACCTTGTTATGATCAATCAGCGCTAATGCGAAGATACGACTTAATAAAAGAAATTTGTGATTGCATGATTGAGATGGGATGGGGTCCATATCAAAATGATCATGAAGACGCCAATGGGCAATTTGAGATGAATTGGGACTATGATGATTGTTTAAAAACAGCTGATAGACATACTTTTTTTAAGTATATGGTTAAAACATTAGCAGAAAAACATGGCTTAAGAGCAACATTTATGCCTAAACCATTTGAAAACTTAACAGGTAATGGTTGTCATGCCCACATATCAGTTTGGGATAAAAAGAAAAATAAATTTTTAGATAAATCAGACAAACTTGGACTTAGTAAAATGGCTTACAATTTCTTAGGAGGTGTAATTAAAAATGCCTCATCTTTGTCTGCTTTCTTTAATCCAACAATTAACAGCTATAGAAGAATTAATGCACCACCAACAAAATCTGGAGCATCGTGGTCGCCAAGTAGCATATCTTATACAGGCAATAACAGGACACATATGATAAGAATTCCAGATCCTGGTAGATTTGAACTGAGATTGATGGATGGATCTGCAAATCCATATTTATTACAAGCAAGTGTATTAGCTGCTGGTCTTTATGGATTAAAAAATAAAATTGATCCAGGAGAGCCTCTGACTTGCAATATGTACACAGATTATGAGAAATATCCTAACTTACCTAAATTACCAAACGAACTCCAAGATTCTCTAGAACTTTTGAAAAATAACAATGAGATGAGTGAAGCTTTTGGAGAAGAAACAATTAATAGTTATATTAAACTTAGAAACTCAGAAATTAAAGAATTTGATAATAAAGAAAAATTTGATAAGTCAAAACCTGTAACAAAATGGGAAAGACAGAATACTTTAGACTGTTAAAGTGAAGAGTTTAAAAAGTATTAAGAACTGGACACTTACAAAATCTTTAAAAAATAATAATTTTAGTTTTAAAAGAGAATATGTTTTAAAATTTGTTCCATCTTTGTTTTTAACAAACGCTTTTACATCAATTTCCAATTGGAAAAATTATAGGGCTACACCCCTAATAAAACTAGATAAATTAAAAAAAAATTTAAAACTAAATAATATTTTTTATAAAGATGAATCAAAAAGATTTCATTTAAAATCCTTTAAAGCTTTAGGGGGTGCATATGCTGTAGAAAAAATATCTAAAGGAAAAAAAAATATAATTATTTCATCAGCAACAGCCGGAAATCATGGAAGATCTGTTGCATGGGGTGCCAAAAGATTAGGTTTAAAATGTAAAATCTTTGTTAGTCAATACGTAAGCGATTCTAGAGTTAAAGAAATTAAAAAATTTGGAGCTGAAGTAATACGAGTTAAGGGGGATTACGAAAATTCACTTAATGAATGCAAAAAATTATCAAAAAAAAATAATTGGAAAATTGTTCAAGATGTTGCGACAAGAAACTACAAATTAGTCCCCCAACTTACAATGGCAGGATATTCCATAATGATAAGAGAAATATCTAAGCAAACTAATCAATATATAACTCATATTTTCTTACAAGCTGGTGTGGGGGGCATGGCTGCTGGTGTTGTAGCTGGCGTTGCAAAATATTTTAAAAGAATTCCAAAAATTATAATTGTTGAGCCTGATAGAGCTGATTGTGTGCTTCAGAGTATTAAAAATAATAAACTTAAAAAAATTAAGATTAAAAAAGAAAGTATCATGGGCGGTATGTCATGTAATGAAATGTCGTATATTCCTTGGCAAATATTAAAAAAAGTAAGCAATTGTTGTGTATCTGTAAGTGATAGGAATGTTGCCAAAACTGTAGCTATGTTAAAAGACAAAAAGCTCAGTAAAAATTCAATAATTGGTGGAGAGTGCTCTACACCTGGAATTATAAGCCTAATAGGCATTTGTAATAATTCCAGTACTAAAAAACTGATTGAACTTAACGAAAAATCTAATGTTTTAGTAATTGGATGCGAAGGTAATGCAGATGTAAAACTTTACAAACAACTGCTATCTAAAGGCAGAAGATAAATACACATGACAAAAAATGCAATATTTTGGATTAGGGAGGATTTTAGAATTGAACATAATCCAGCACTATCTTATGCAAGTCAAAACCATGATAACGTTATTGCAATATTTATTTATAACAAAACTGATTTTGATAAAAAACGCGAAGCACAAAAATGGTGGTTGTATAAATCTTTAGAGGAATTTAAATCAGAATTATCTAAATATAAAATCAATCTTCAAATATTAGAGGGAGATGAGCTACATATATTATCAAAAATAAAAAAAAAAGATAATATTTCAGTATATTGGAATAAAATTTATGAACCAGATGTAATTGCTAAGGGTAAACAAATAAGAGATGCTTTTTTGAAAAATGAAATTGAGTTTAAATATTTTAAGGGAAATATTCTAAATGAATATCAAGAAGTAACTAAAAACGACGGAACCCCCTTTAAAGTATTTAGTCCATTTTGGAGAAATGCTGAAGAGAAATATCTTGGTCTTCCCCCAAGCAAAAATTATATTGTTAAAAAAAAAATAAAATCAATTTCTTTTTTTAAAAATAGTATTGAGCCTAAAAATATTTTACCTAAAAAAAATTGGTATAAAAAATTTGAGAAATATTGGAAGGTTTCTGAAAACGAGTCGAAAAAAGTTCTTAATAATTTAATTGAAAAAAGAATTAAAGATTATGGAACAGCTAGAGATTATCCATCAATCGAAGGTACATCAAAATTATCTCCATTCATAAAACATGGCCAAATTCATGTAAGTACTATTTGGCAAAAATGTAATGAAATTAAATCTAAAGGAATTGGCTACAGAAAATATATCAACGAATTAGGTTGGCGTGAATTTTCACATAGCTTAATAAATTATTTTCCAGAATTTTTAAAAGGAAATTACAGAAAAGAATTTGATCGATTTCCTTGGGTAAAAAACGAAAAGTTTCTAAAAGCATGGAAATCTGGAATGACAGGTTATCCAATTGTGGATGCTGGAATGAGAGAATTATATGAAACTGGATGGATGCATAATCGAATTAGAATGGTAGTTGGTTCTTTTCTTGTAAAACATTTAAGAATAAATTGGACAGAGGGTGAAAAATATTTCAGAAATTGTTTGTTAGACTTTAATAAAGCAAATAACGTAGCTCAATGGCAATGGGTTGCTGGTTGTGGAGCTGATGCTGCACCTTACTTTAGAATATTTAATCCGATTTTGCAGGGAGAAAAATTTGATAAAGAAGGACTATATGTGAGGAAATGGGTTCCTGAATTGAGCAAAGTACCTAATAAATACATTCATAAACCTTGGGAAATGGAACTCAAGTACCAAGAGGCGATAAAAACTATAATAGGCAAAGATTATCCTAAACCTATTGTGATCCACGAAAAAGCAAGAGCGGCAGCTCTAGAGGCATTTCAGTCACTAAAGAAATAAATGCTTTATTCCCCAATAAAATGCATAATAATCGTTCTATCTTGTGGCTCTAAACGATGTTCAAATAAATATAATCCTTGCCAAGTTCCAAGTAATAATTCGCTATCCTTAATACTAAGAGAGATTTGATTGTTAGTTAATACAGACTTTATATGGGCAGGCATATCATCTTTTCCCTCTGTAGTGTGTACATACAATTTATTGTCCATAGGAACTAATTTATCAAAATAATTTATTAAATCTGTTTGAACATCTTGATCAGCATTCTCTTGTACAATTAAAGATGCACTAGTGTGTTGAATACTTATATTAATCATTCCATTTTTAAGATTATTTTTGTTGATCCATTGAATAGTTTGATCAGTGAATTCATATAACCTTTGACCAACAGTATTTATTTTAAGATTGAAAAATTCTTGCTTCATTAGTTCATTTCCACAGAGGTTAATTCATATAATCGACTGACAGTCCGTTTAAACGGATTTTCTAATAATCTCGACGAGGTAAACTGATCTATATTTTTTTCAGCAGTTACTGCTAAAGGAATATCTTTATCATACAGGACATCAATTAAAGTTATAAATCTCTGTTGTTGATTAGAATTAACATCATTAAATTGTGGAACATTATCAAGAGTAATAAATTTACAGTTTTTAATTATCTCTAAATAATCTTCTGCTCCAAGATTTTGATTACATAGATCATCGAAATCAAATCTAGCCACTCCCTCATAAAAATTTTCTATTTTAAATTCTCTTCCTTTAACATTAATTATTTTCGATAAATGCTTTTTATCTTTTGTAATAGTTCTAAAAAATTTATTTATTTTAAAATTTGTTTCTTGGTTAAGAGGATAAAAATATCTTTGTTTTTGGTTTTCATTTGATTTTCTATAATCGTCTTCTATTTTGAGTTCAAGCTCAGTACATTGTTCCTCCATAATTTTTATAAAAGGTTTAAACTGATCTCTTTGAAGGCCATCTTTATAAAGTTCAGAAATTTTTGTATTAGAAGTTAAAATAATTTTAATATTTTCTTTGAATATTTGTTCAAATAACTTTCCTAAAATCATTGCATCAACTATATTGGTTACTTGAAACTCATCAAAATAAATTAATTTTGTTTTAGATTTTAAGTCTTTTACAAATTGATTGATTACATTTTCCTCATTTTTTTCTTTTCTTTCATGCGCAAAATCATGAAAGCTAAGCATAAACTCATTGAAATGCTGTCTTAATTTTTTATCCTCTACTAAATCAAAAAAAAAATTTAGGATCATAGTTTTTCCAACACCAACACCACCATATAAATAAAAGGCTGGTTTTAAATCAATTTTAGAAAATAATTTATTAAAAATTGATTGATTAAAATTTAATTTGTAAAAACTTTTGAGCTGATCAATAATTGCTAATTGATAAACATTTATTTCTAAATTATTTTTTTTACAAAAATTTTTGAAAAGATTTTCTAAATTCATTTTTTTGTTTTAAAATCAATACCATATTCTGATCTTGGTCCTTTACGTAATCCAAATGGACCTGATATAAATATAGTTAATGGTCTTGTTCCTGGCTTAAGATCTACTCTATGTAGATTATTTGCTGATCTGAAGCCAATATAACCAGGTGGTCTCCAGAATTTGCCTGTACTCAAGGTCTCCCAATAACCACCTCTTAATACTATTGTTATATAAGGAAAAGTGTGATTGTGCACGCCATCACCGTGATCATCAGCAAGCATCTCATGAATTAATATATTAAATGGAAACCACTTAGGTCGGTGCCTCATTAAAACATAATACCGGTTCATCCAGGGCTTTGCTTCACTGAATTTAGGATGAGAAGGCCCTCTATCTAATACAACTTTTTTTCTGCCGATCTTATCTAAAAATTTTAAGATCATACTTAATTAAACTGAATGATAGATCCATTTCTGACTAAAAATAAATTATTATTAAATATAAATGGTTTTGAGACAAGGTTAGAAGAAACTTTTTCTGTTTTGAGAATGTTACTATTTTGTAAATCTACCACAATCATTTTACCATCAGAATTTGTTAAATATAAATTTTTGTTACCTATTGCAAATCCTACTGGGTAAATATTTTTTCTTTTTTTCTGTTTATAAATTTTAAAAAGATCGGTTACTCTAATTATATTTCCTTTATTCTTTTCTATTGCATACAAATAGCCTTTATTTGAAACTGTAAATATTAAATTTCCAGTTATCAGTGGCGTAATATTAGAATTAATATCGCTTATCCAGTTTGTGGTACCTGTTTTTACATCAATTGAATAAAATTCATTTTTATTATTTGAAATAAAAATAGAATTACCGTCAGAAACAAGTTTTGAAGTTTTGAAATTATAAGTTTCATTTATAATACTGCTACTTTGAGTGGGTAATTGCCAAATAATCAGACCACTATCAACATCGACAGCTGTTATGTCGCCAATTGAATTACTAAAAACAATCATGTCACCGATTATAATTAATGAATACTTAGAGTTTGATATTGTAAAAGAATCTTCTGTTTGTAAATTCCAGCATTCTGATCCATCCTCTATTTTATAACATCTGAGTGTATTTTTATAATCGATAACAAAAAATTTATTTTTATATTTTTTAATCTCTGAGTTAAAAGGATAGGTATTATTTTTAGACCAATTCAATTCACCATTATTTGCATTAATTGAATAATATTTTGCTATACTGTCGCTAACCAAAATACTTTCTTCATGTAAAATAAAATTTAATTTTGGATATAATTTTTTTTCAGCCTTAGAATAATGGTTTTTTTTCCAAATAGCTTTTTGCTTTTCATCATATCTTGTAATTGATCCTTTTTTGTCAAAAAATACGATATCATTTTTAATAAATAGTGGTTTGAAATTAATTTGGTTTAATTCCTCTAACTTGGAAAATTTATAACTTCCGATTTTACCTAGTTCTCCTTTATAATTTTGTGAGCCAAAATTATTTTGATTATCAATAAATTTATTATTTGTTTTAATGCCTGATAAATCTAAATTTAAACTTTGATTAAATTCTTGAACTTCTAACTGTTCTTCTGCAAATACTTTTTTTAACTTTGATTTAGTTGAAAGCTCTTTCTCTTTATCTTTCCATATTTTTGAATTTTCGTTAAATGAACAATTGTTTATGAAAAAAAGAGCAATTAATAAAATAACTAATCTATTCACTCAAATCTCTATTCAATCTTTTCTCTGCTTGTAACCTTATATCTGGATTAGGGTTTTCTGAACTGATTATTTGATTGAAAAACTCTTTTGCCTTCTGATTTTGTTCTTTGGCATAAAAATACTCTGCCATTAAATATAAGGCATGCGATTTCCAAACACTTTTAGAGTTAATTAGTGGATTTAGAATATTTAACATATCTCCCTCGGGATATTGATCTGCATTAAATAAAGCTTTTTTGTAAATAATTAAATTATTAATTTCATCATCTAATGGTGTCTGATTAATTAAAATATCAAATAACTCATTTATCTGTTTTTGATCAGAAAGAAGTTTATTATCAATTATAAAATAAAGTGACAACGGAGAATAAGTTGGATCTTTTGCATTTACTATTTCAATCAACTTATTAGTCGTTTTTTCTTTATTGTTTTCTGAATATTCAATTGTGATTAAATTATAATTGTCTGAGATTTGTTGTTTTTTATTTGTCTGATATTTATCAAAACCATAAACTGCAACAATTCCTACCAGTATAATTATAATTCCAAATATTAATTTATTTTTATTATTTACAAAAAAATTTTTTATTTTTTCGTTTCTAGTGTTTGTGTTTATTATTGATACGTCTTCGTCCATATTAGATCATGTTCCTCAACACATACTGTAATATCCCACCATTTTTATAATACTCCAGCTCATTTTTGGTATCTATTCTACACAAAGTTTTAACTTTCTTCATTTCACCAGATGCATATTTTATCTCTACCATCACTTCATCAGATGGATTAATTCCTTTTTCAATATCAATAATACTGATTAATTCTGAACCAATTAAATTTAAATTTTTCCGATTAACTTCATTTATAAATTGTAAAGGTAAAACCCCCATTCCAATCAAATTGGACCTATGAATTCTCTCAAAACTTTCAGCTAATACTGCTTTAATACCCAATAATTTTGTTCCTTTAGCGGCCCAATCCCTTGAGGAACCAGTTCCATATTCTTTGCCACCTATTACTACTAAATCAGTACCTCTCTTTTTATATTCTACTACCGCATCATAAACTGATAAAACCTTTTCTTCTGGATATAATTTTGTAAATCCACCTTCTGTTCCAGGGGCCATTTCATTTCTTATTCTAATATTAGCAAAAGTTCCTCTCATCATTACTTCATGGTTTCCTCTTCTTGATCCATATGAGTTATAATCTTTTGGTAAAATCTGATGCTCCATAAAATACTCCCCTGTTGGACTATCTTTTTGAATACTTCCTGCTGGGGAAATGTGATCCGTTGTAACCATATCTCCTAATATAAGCAAAGGTCTTGCATCTTTTATTTCTTTAAATCCTTCTGGTTCATCTGGCAAAGAGTCAAAAAATGGCGGTTTTTTTACATACGTTGAACCTTTGTCCCAATTATAAATACTAGTATGATCAGTTTTAATTTTTTGCCATTGACTTGGTCCTTCAGAAACATTTGAGTATCTATTAATAAACATTTCAGCATTTAAAGATTGTTTTAAAGTATTTTCAATTTCATCATTTGAAGGCCATATGTCTTTTAAAAAGACATCGTTGCCATTCTTATCTTTTCCTAATGAATCTTTATATAAATCAAATTCCATATGACCTGCTAGGGCATAAGCGACAACTAAAGGTGGTGATGCTAAATAATTAGCTTTGATATGAGGAGAGATTCTTCCTTCAAAATTTCTATTTCCCGATAAAACTGAGACCGCATAAATGTTCTCTTTTTGAATAGCCTCAACAATATTATCTGCTAATGGTCCAGAGTTACCGATACAAGTTGTGCACCCATAACCTACTAAATTAAAACCTAATTTATCTAAATAAGTGTTCAATCCTGCTTTAGCCAAATAATCTGTTACAACCTGAGATCCTGGTGCTAATGAGGTTTTTACCCAAGGTTTAACTTCTAACCCAAGCTCGACTGCTTTTTTAGCTAACAAACCAGCACCAATTAAAACATTTGGATTTGAAGTATTTGTACACGAAGTTATTGCTGCAATAAGTATTGAACCGTCTTTTATTTCAAAATCAGAATTCGAAACTTTTGCAACCGACTTTTCTTTTGTGTTAGTTGCTTCCTCTAATACTTTTTTAAAAGACGTTGGAGCATCTGTTAATAAAACTTTATCTTGTGGCCTCTTAGGACCTGATATAGTAGGTACAATTGAAGACATATCTAATGTAAGTGTGTCTGTAAAAACAATATCATTGCTTGCCCATAGTCCTTGCTCTTTTGCATACTTCTCAACTATATCAACTGTATGTTGATCTCTTCCTGAGAATTTTAAATATTTTAAAGTTTCATCATCTATTGGAAAAAAACCACATGTTGCTCCATATTCAGGAGCCATATTTGCAATAGTTGCTCTATCAGCAAGAGTTAAATTTTTTAATCCTTCACCATAAAATTCAACAAATTTTCCAACAACTCCTTTATCTCTGAGCATCTTCACAACTGTTAAGACTAAATCTGTTGCAGTAGTTCCTTCAGGCATTTTATTTTTAACTTCAAAACCTATAACTTCAGGAATTAACATTGAAATAGGTTGGCCTAGCATTCCAGCTTCTGCTTCAATACCACCAACACCCCAACCCAAAACTGATAATCCATTAACCATAGTTGTATGACTATCTGTTCCAACCAAAGTATCAGGAAAAAGATAATTATCACCTTTAAATTTCTCTGACCAAACTACTTTAGATAAATATTCTAAATTTACTTGATGGCAAATACCTGTGCCAGGGGGTACTATTCTAAAGTTATTAAAAGCTTGTTGTCCCCATTTTAAAAAAGAATAACGCTCAGCGTTTCTTTCAAATTCGATATCAACATTTTTTTCAAAAGAATCTGCTTTTGCAGATTGATCAACTTGCACTGAGTGATCTATCACAAGATCAACGGAAGATAGTGGATTAATTGTATTTGGATCTTTATTTTTATCTTTGACTGCTTCTCTCATTGCAGCTAAGTCTGCTACAGCTGGAATACCAGTGTAATCCTGAAGTAAAACTCTTGCGGGTCTATAGGCAATTTCTGTATTTGAGTTTTTTGTTTCTAGCCAATTTTTAATAGAGTCTATTTGGTTTTTATTTACTGATAGATCATCTTCATATCTTAATAAATTTTCTAAAAGAACCTTTAAAGATTTCGGCAACTTAGATATGCCATTTAGTCCATTTTTTTCAGCTTCAATTAGAGAGTAATATTTGTAATCTTTATTATTTACTGAAATTTGTTTAAGTGAATTGTACGAATTTTTGTTTCCTGGTGTCATGTTATAAATAAAAAGTTATTATGCTTATTAAAAGAAGCAGTGACATAGCATAATTAAAATAATTAATATATTTCTGATTTGTCGCAAATTTCCTTATAAATTTGCCCATGAATGTCCAAAGAGTGATGCTGGTTACTGAAACGATTAGCGCTAAAATAATAATTTGAGTCGTAAAATTAACAAAATTTTCACCTGGATTTAAATAAGTCGAAACAACAATCACTGATGCAATTACCCCTTTTGGATTTAAAAATTGAAAAACAAAAGTATTTATAAATTTCACAGGATTTTTATCTTTATTTTCTACATTGGTAGATTTTGAAAATGAAATCTTATAAGCCAAATAAATTAAAAATAATGTTCCTAAATATTTTAATATTTCTTGAATTAATGGATATAACTTAAATATATTAATTAATCCCAGCGCAACACATAATAAAAGAAAGGGGAAACCTAAAGTAACTCCAATTATAAGTGGGATAGTTCTTTTAATTCCAAAATTAAATCCAGAATAAAATGCTATAAAATTATTTGGTCCAGGAGTGAACGCAGCTACAATTCCAAACAATGTGATAGATAAAATTTCTGGGTGCATTTTTATGCTATAGGAAGACCATTCTCAGATTTTTGAGATGGATGGACTAGTATTACTTTACCTTCTGCATCAATTGATCCAAGAATAAGAACCTGAGAAACTACACCAGCAATATTTTTTTCAGGAAAATTACAAACTCCTATAACCTGTTTTCCTTTTAAATTTTCCTCGTTGTAATAGTGAGTTATTTGAGCTGAAGATTGTTTAATTCCAATTTCATTACCAAAATCTACACTTACGACTAATGATGGTTTTCTTGCCTTTTCATTTTTTTGAACTGAAATTACAGTGCCAACTCTAATGTCAACTTTATCGAAAATATCGTAGGTTATTTGTTCTTTCATATAATTAATATATAATGAAACCTAAATATGAGTACAGAAAATAATTTAGAAGTTTTGTTTGATAATTCAGTTAAGATTTTAACTGACTTAATAGCGTTTAAAACAATCTCTGGAGAAGATAACAATTCTCTAATTGATTATTGTGATAATATATTAAAAAAACTCGGAGCTACTTCTTTTAGAACTTTTGATGAGCACAAAAAAAGAGTCAATTTATTTGCAACAATAAAATCTAAAAAACCCAGTAATAAAAAACCTATAATCTTATCTGGACATACAGATGTTGTGCCTGTATCCAAAGGTTGGGCAACAGATCCTTTCAAAGCAACTATCAAAGGTGATAAACTTTATGGAAGAGGATCGTGTGATATGAAAGGATTTATTGCATGCTCATTAGCTTTTGCACCAATTTATTCAAAATCTAATCTGGATAGAGATATTCATTTTTCTTTCACTTTTGATGAAGAAACTGCATGCCAAGGAGCGCCAATTCTCATTAAGGAGTTAAAAAAAAGAGAAATTAAAGATGGAATTTGTATTGTTGGAGAACCTACAAACATGAAAATTATTGATGCTCATAAAGGATGTTACGAATACACTACTTATTTTAAAGGTTTAGCGGGTCATAGCTCAGCACCGCATAAGGGTGTAAGCGCAGTCGAATACGCTTCAAGATACGTAAATAAATTGATTGAATTAAGAGATAAACTTAAAGAAAGAGCCCCTAAAGACTCTATATTTGAACCTCCTCATTCAACTCTTTCGATAGGAGGGATATTTGGAGGAATTGCTCACAACGTGATTGCAGATAAATGTCATGTCAACTGGGAAACAAGACCAGTGATTAAAGAAGATGCAATATTTCTAAATCAAGAATTAGATAAATATGCAAATGAAGTTTTATTACCTGAAATGAAAAAAGTTTTTTCTAGTTCATCTATTGAAAAAAAAGTTATTGGAGAAATAATTGGATTTGATCGTAAGGATAAATCTGATGCCTGTGAATTAATTTCAAGTTTAACAGGTGATAACTCGAGACAAGTTGTATCTTTTGGAACGGAAGCAGGCTTATTTCAAGAAATAGGAATAAGTACAGTAGTTTGTGGCCCAGGTTCTATTGAACAAGCACACAAAATTGATGAATTTATAATTTTAGATGAATTAAAAAAATGTTTAAAATTACTCGATGGGATCAAAGAAAAATCTTCTTTAAATTAACTCCAACCACCAACTGATTTTACTTCTAAGAACTCAAGCAAACCTTCTTTACCTGCTTCTCTTCCAATACCAGAATGTTTAAAGCCACCAAAGGGTGCATCAACAGCAATACCTGCACCATTTACATCAACCATTCCAGATCTTAGTTTTCTAGCAAGTCTTCTGATTTTTTCAGAGTCTTGGCTTTGAATATAATTAGTTAAACCATAATCAGTATCATTAGCAATTTCTATTGCCTCTTCCTCAGTTTCAAATGGTATTACAGATAAAACAGGACCAAATATTTCAGTTCTGGCAATTTCCATTTGGTTGTTTACATCTGCAAATACAGTAGGTTTTACATAATAACCATCATTCATACCTTCTGGTTTTCCTGGGCCTCCAGCAACTAGTTTTGCACCCTCGTCTATTCCTTTTTGAATTAATGTTTGAATTTTATTATATTGAGTTTCAGAAATTACAGGGCCTATATGTTCACCTTCTTTTTTTGGATCATCCACTTTAAATTCATTTGTATATTTTTTTAGTCTTTCTATTGCTTCACCATACATAGATTTTTCAACCAACATTCTTGTTGGAGCATTACAAGATTGACCTGAATTTCTAAAACATCTTAAAGCTCCTCTTTCGATGGCTTCAGGATCTGCATCTTTAAAGATAATATTTGCTCCCTTGCCCCCTAGTTCTAAACTAACTCTTTTAAAGTCTTTAGCGGCATTTTGAGATATCAACGCACCTGCTCTAGTAGATCCTGTAAATGAGATCATATTAACATCTGGATGACTTGTTAAAGCATCGCCAGTTGTAGCTCCATCGCCATTTACTAAGTTAAACACCCCTTTTGGAAATTTTGCTTCATCAATTAGTTCTGCGAGTATCATAGCTGAAAGCGGCGCTAGTTCTGATGGTTTTAAAATCATAGTACAACCAGATGCTAAAGCGGGGATTACCTTTAGAGTGACTTGGTTCATTGGCCAGTTCCAAGGAGTAATTAAAGCACAAACTCCTTTTGGCTCATATATCAATCTTTGATTTTTTGCATGCTCCCCTAATGGTTTTTCAAATTCGAACTCTTTTAGATATCTTATAAAAGATTTAGTATGACTTGCGCCGGTTCCTGTTTGAAGTTTTGATGCGAAATCTCTGGGTGCCCCCATTTCTTGAATAATAGCATCTGTTATATCATTCCATCTTTTCTTATATAAAGTGTAAAATGTTTCTAACAGAGCAATTCTATCTTCTCTAGTTGAATATCCCCAAGTTTTAAATGCTTCTTTAGCAGACAGCACTGCATCATTAACATCATCTTTACTACCAAGGGAAATTACTGCACAAGCTTTTTCTGTTGCTGGGTTAATTACTTCAATATCACTAGATTTTTTTGGAGCAACCCACGAACCATTTATATAAAAATTTCTTTTTTCTAGCATTTGAGAAAAGTATCCTCTCTTTATGTTTTTGCAAACAAATTAGTTAATTCATACACTATTGTTGCTGCAGCTAGAGACGTGACCTCTGCATGATCATAAGCTGGGGAAACTTCAACAACATCAGCGGATACAAGATTTAAGCCTGATAAGCCTCTTAAAACATTTACCATTTCCCTAGTTGTCATTCCTGCAATTTCAGGTGTACCCGTTCCAGGAGCAAAAGCAGGATCTAATACATCAATATCTATTGAAAGGTATAATGGATTCTCTCCAACTCTTTTTCTAATTCGCTCAGCTATTTTATCTGTTCCCTCAGATTGAAACTCATCACAATGAATAATTTTGAAACCAAAACTCTCATCATTTTTAATATCATCTCTGCTATAAAGTGGCCCTCGAATACCAACATGCATCGAAGCATCATCTAAAAATAACCCTTCCTCTCTAGCTCTTCTAAAAGGAGTTCCGTGAGTGTATGGTGCACCAAAGTATGTATCCCAAGTATCTAAGTGAGCATCAAAATGTACTAAAGATACTGGACCTTTATTTTTTTTATTTATTGCTCTTAACAAAGGTACAGCAATAGTGTGGTCTCCACCTAGACTAATTATACCACCTACTTTTTTTAATAAATCTGTAGCACCTACTTCAATTTGTTTTATTGCTTCATCGATACTAAATGGATTACAGGCTATATCACCCGCATCAGCCACCTGTTGAATTTTAAAGGGCTCGACATCATAACTTGGATGATAATTTGTTCTTAAATGTCTAGAAGCTTGACGGATACTTTGTGGTCCAAATCTCGCTCCAGGTCTATAACTTGTTCCCGCATCAAAAGGTACACCTACTATTGCAACATCACAGCTTTCAACATCTCTTAATTCAGGCAATCTAGCAAATGTGGATGGGCCCGCATATCTTGGAACTTTTGTGCCACTTACAGGCTGGATTGGATTTTTATTTTTTTCTTTTTTCATTTTATTTTAAAACTAAGTTAATATTATCCAGCTTAATTCGTCTATAATAATCTAATGAAATATATAATTTCTATAATACTAATATTTAATATTTCAGCAGTAAATGCGAATGAAATTTTTAATCTTTTAAAAATCCCTAATCTAGAAATCTATAATACAAACAGTTTAAATGGATTAAAATATTTATATGCTGAGAATAACTTTAAAATAGGATTAAAAAAAAATATTTCTTGTGACAAATCAAAAAAAAATGAATTAGATAAAAAATATCCAATTGTTGAAAAAAATTTAAACAAATATAAAGCAGATTTTTTAATTAAGAATAATCTCAAATTCATTATTTTATGCGAAAATCTGACAGTTTCTTCAATTAACACAGGAGGAGTACCTAACATTCTTAAAAGGTCATTAATCTTAGACATTAACTTCAATCAAAACCACTTTGAAAGAATGATCCATCATGAATTCTTTCATATGATACAAGCAAAGCACAATAGGATGTTTGATGAAGCTTTATGGTCTAAATTTAATAGAACATCTTTTAAATATGCAGAATGTTCAACTTGTTCAGATCAAACTGATCTTAGTCTCTATAAAAATACAGATGGATTTTTAACAGAATATTCAAAATCTATTCCTTCAGAGGATATGGCTGAAATTTTTTCCTTTCTTATGATCAATAAAGAATTGGTAGAAAAAAAAATTGAGAATGATTTAATTTTAAAAAATAAAGTTAAATATTTAGAAAAAAATTTAAAATTAATTGATGATGACTTCGTATTTTAATGATTAAAAAAATTAAATCATCATTATCAGAAAAAATATTATTTATCTTTTTAATTTCATTAGCAGTTTTTACTTTTGGTTCTTTTTATTTAATTAAGAATAAATGTTTGTTTGTCAAAGAACTTGATTTGGACAAACTTAAAATTAGTGATCCAAAAAATTTAGCTATTATGGATGTTGAGTGTGGAAGAGTTGCAATTGAACTTTATCCTCAAGTTTCACCTAAATCGGTTGAAAGATTTAAATATTTTATTAATTCAGGTTTGTATAATAATTCAGCATTTTATCGTGTAATAGAAAATACTCTGGTTCAAGCTGGTGATCTTGAGTTTGGTTATCATGATAATTTAAACTATTTTAAAATTGGAAGTGGTGGATCTAAGCTTGGTAAATTAAAATCAGAATTAAGTAACGATTACGAATTTAAAGCAGGAACGGTTGCTATGGCCAGGGGTGAATTTGATACTGAGGATAGTGAATTCTTTATTATCTTAAAAGATATTCCTTTATACCAAGGAGAATATACACCAGTTGGTAAAGTAATCTTTGGATTGAATGCTTTAAAAAAAATTAAAGTTGGTAATAAAACAGATTATGTATTGCGGCCTGATTATATTAAAGAATTTCAGTTATTAGAAAATTAATTAACTAAAGGCTTTCCAGTTGCAAGGGTATGCTTTATTCTTTCCTGAGTTTTAGGAGTTTCAATAAGCTTCATAAAAGCATCTAGCTCTAATTTAAACAAATCATCTTCTGAAAGTTGTTTGTCTATTGATGTATCTCCACCACTTAGTACATATGCTAATTCCTTAGCAACTTCCATACCGTGATCTTGTATAACTTTATCATTATAAAGTTTATCTAAAACTTTGTACATTTCGCCCCTAACACTCTCACCTGGCAAATTGAATACTAATTCGGATGGCGAGTTAAAATCTCGGTTTTCATCTAAGATTTGTTTTGATGCTTCAAGCAAACTATTTCTATTCATTATTTTTTTGTCTTCCGGCTTAAGGTATTTTAAAGGTTCTGCCTCTACCGGTGAAGTTGCTGTCTTACCATAACCAATAATGTCAAAAACTTTTAATGGAGCAAAATGAGGATCTTTTTTACTTTCTTCCGTATTCTGCCATCTTGCTAACATTTCTTTGCAACCACCACCAGCTGGTATCAATCCTACTATTGTCTCAACTAAACCAATTACAATATTTGTGTGCGATGCAACAAAATTACTTTGCACAAGAACTTCAAAGCCTCCTCCTAAAGTTAAACCTGAAGGTGCAGATATTACTGGATATTTTGAATACTTAAGCTCTTTACACGTTTCTTGAAAATATTTAATAAATTTTTCAATAGATTTAAAATCTCCTTTATTTGCAAAATCCATCGTATAACTTAAATTTACTCCTGCAGAAAATTGCATACTTTCATTAATAATAATCAGAGGTTTATCAGTTGCTTTTTTTAGAGCATCCATAGAGTCATAATCTAGGGCGTTTGCTTTTGTGGTAAACTCAACAATATTGTAGTCTTTAAATTGATAAATTTGTGCAGAGCTATTTCCATCGATACTTTGGGCCTTTCTCTTAACTTTTCCTAAAGTTTCAATTTTTGTATATTTTTGTCTCTCTCCATAAAAATTTTCATTTTTTGATTTTGCAAGATTTTCTAAAAATTTATTTCCATCATAATTATCTATTTTGCTAAAAAAGTTTTCTACTCCAATTTCTTCCAACATCTCAAAAGGTCCTTTAGACCAATTAAAACCAAGTCTCATTGCTTCATCAATATCGTTAAATTCATCTGTAATTTCAGTTACCAAAGATGATGCATATTTTATTATTTTTGAAATTACTGACCACGCATATTTTCCATACTTGTCATCTCGATTAATTAATTTTTTAAGATCAACTTTTTCGGATTTAATATCAATTTTTTTGCTAGGTGAATAATCTCCTGTTTCTAGATTTAGTGCCTCTAAAATTTTTGCACCCCCATCTTTATTTATTCTAAAAAAGCCACCTTTACCTTTTCGACCAGTATAACCAGTTTCAATTAGTTTTTTAATTAGAGGTATTTCTTGTGCAACCTCATGAAATTTATCAGTTTTAGGTAATTCTTTTATAAAACTTTTTAGTACATCGGCCATTAAATCAATGCCAATTAAATCATAAAGTCCAAAAACTCCTGTTTTAGGAATTCCCATTGGTCTTCCAAAAATTGCGTCAGCTTCTTCAACAGTCAATTTCATTTTGAAGGCCTCGGTCATTGCTATTTGCATAGCATACACACCAACCCTATTTCCTAAAAAACCTGGAGTATCGTTACAAACTATTGCTCCTTTGCCAAGTTCAATCTCACAAAATTTTTGAAGTGAATTTATTTTTTCTAAATCATTATTTTCATTTTTAACGATTTCTAACAAGCCCATGTATCGAACAGGATTAAAGAAGTGTGTAATACAAAAGTCTTTTTTTTGTTCGTTGGTTAGATTTTGTGAAAGTACTTTAATTGGAATTGAGGATGTATTTGAGGAGACAATAGCTCCCTCTTTTCTGAATTTAAATATTTTATCGTATATTTGATGCTTAATATCTATTCTCTCAACAACCGCTTCTACTATCCAATCAGCCTCTTTAACAATATCAAAATCATCCGAAATGTTTCCTACTTTGATGTTATTAATTTTAGATTTATCAATTAATAATGGTGGTCTTGATTTAAAAATTCTATCTCTCGCATTTGTGCTGATTTCAGTGGTTAAATCTAACAATGTTACTGGTACATTAGCGTTACATAAATGTGCAGCAATACCACTACCCATAGTGCCTGATCCAATAATAACTACTTTTTTAATTTCCACCTTAAGTTCTATATATGAAAAGTATATTTAGGTAAATTATCTATTTATTCCTCTTAATCTCTCAGATCTTCTTCTTAATAGTTCTGCAGTGACTAAAATTAAAGTAGATAAAATAATTAAGCATGTTGCAACGGCAAGAATAGTTGGACTCAACTGTTCTCTTAAACCTGTCCACATTTGAACTGGAATAGTAGTATTTTCTAATCCTGCTAAAAATAATACAACAACCACTTCATCAAAGGATGTAACAAATGCAAACAATCCACCTGAGATAACGCCTGGAAGTATTAAAGGTAATGTAATTTTCATAAATGTGTTAACCGGATTACTACCTAAACTTGAAGCTGCTCGAGTTACGCTATGATCAAAGCCTGAAAGTGTTGCGGTAACGGTTATGACTACAAAAGGAGTACCTAATATAATATGAGCTAAAACTATTCCTGTGTGTGTTGCCGCTAAACCAACTTTTGCCATAAAAAAGAAAATAGCTACACCAGATATAATTAATGGAACAATCATGGGAGAAATTAAAACTGCCATAATCAAACCCTTATAGGGCATATGCCTACTACTAAGTCCTAAAGCAGCGAGTGTTCCTAATATGATTGATCCTATAGTTGCAAATATTGCAATTATAAAACTATTTTTTGCAGCTAGTCCCCATGGATTTTTAGTCCCGTAAACCATTTCATGATACCACCTAAAAGAAAAAGCATCAGGATCAAGTCTTTTCATTCCTTCTGAAAATACTAAAAACTCTTCTGCATTAAATGACAAAGGAAAAATTACAAACAGAGGTGCAATTAAAAAGAAAAATACGAAAGTACAAATAGCAATATAAAAGTAATGCCAAATTCTATAACGTGTTTCTGTATAACTTGGTAAAGCCATGATTATCCTAATTTAATATTATCTACTCCAACTAATTTGTTATAAATCCAATAAATAACCAATACTCCTGATAACAGCATTAAGCCCATTGCAGATGCAAAGCTCCAATCCAATGTTGCTTTCATGTGATATGCAATTTGATTACTAATTAAAGTGCCTGAGGCCCCTCCAACTAATGCTGGTGTAATGTAATACCCAATTGCTAAAATAAATACTAACAAGCATCCAGCACCAATACCTGGAATAGTTAATGGAAAATAAACTTTCCAAAAAGCAACGAAAGGGGTTCCTCCTAGTGATTTTCCTGCTCTCATTAAACTTGGAGATATTGTTTTCATGACACTGTAAAGTGGTAGTACCATGAATGGCAATAATATTTGTGTCATTGCCACATAAGTTCCAACTTTATTGTACATCATAGTTGGTCTGTTATCGTCTGCAACAAGTCCAATTAGTACGAAAAAATCATTTACTACTCCTTGTGTTTGTAGCAAAATCATCCAGCTAGCAGTTCTTACTAATAAAGAAGTCCAAAACGGCAAGAGAACACATATCATTAAAAGATTACTGTATTTCATTGGTAATGTTGCAAGTAAGTGAGCTATTGGATAGCCCATTAAAAAACAGAAAATAGTTACAAACAACGCTATTTCTAGTGTTCTTAGCCAAAGTATTCTGTGTATCCTTCTATCCTCATCGACTTGTGCAATACTTCCATCTGCTGCAAAATACATATCCATCCCTTTTAAATATTTTGCCATAGTATAAGGAGGTGCAGTTCGTTTTATAGCCTGCCAATACTCAACGTTTGCCCATCTTTTATGAATTTTCATAATTTGTTCTTTGATGCTTTGGCTTTCATCAATCTTATTTCTTTTAATTAGTCTCATTAATTTTTTGGTAATGGTGTTAAAACCATTCTTTTCTTTATTTAATCTTTGACCAAGTTTCCCTTGTGTTTCGTTTTCTACCAAAAATTTGAAATCTGAGTAGAAAGCAGTAAAAACTTCTTCCGGAGGTAATTCTTTCCCATCCCATTTTTCCATTGCTTTAAAGGTTTTGGGAAGCATATTGGTAACCATTCTATCATCGACACTTCGAGTAAACATTTCTCCAATTGGAAAAACATAGGTGATAAATAAGAATAATAGTAATGGAGCAACAAGAAGAAATGCTTTAATTTTATTCTTCTTTTCAGCTTTTTTTAGACTGACTTCGAGTGGTATTCCGTCAGTAGTTAAAATTTGTTTTGTTTCAGAGCTCATAAAAAAAAAGGGCGGTTAGTTAATAACCGCCCTAAATATATTATATTAATTCAGTGTTTAAAACCGAAATTATAGTCCTGCTTTCATTGCTTCCCATTTTTCACCAATCTCTGTTCCATTATCAGCCCAGTAGTATGGATCAACTAAGAAATATTTCTTAGTATTTTGAGGAGATGTAGGCATTTGAGGCATCATTTCAGTTTTACCATCTTTGTACCAAGGCTCGTTAGCTTTGATAATATCTAAAGATGATATTCTGTATGGCGCATATGCAATATACTTCGCACTACCAGCTAACATTTCAGTATTAGTCATCATAGCTAGAGCTTTTTTAGCATTTCCATTTGCATCGTTAGGTCCACCTTTAACTTGTACAAAATACTCATAGTCAAGACCTTGACCATGCCATACTTGCTTAATTGGAGCACC
>OBOT01000017.1_pt1 | contig 18081 bp, 13 predicted proteins | sample 1535231 | NCBI WGS metagenome assembly OBOT01 (sample SAMEA3275625, study PRJEB22092) | marine metagenome | biome: 0 | collected 2014-06-23T09:00:00+00 | depth 1 m
GAAAATGAAAAACCCAAAAAAATAAAAGATTGTTTTGAAAAACTTAATAGAGCTACCTTTTCATTTAACCAAGGTTTAGATAGAGCTATTATTTCACCAATAGCAAAGGGTTATAGGAAATTACCAGATCCAATTCAAAAGGGTACGGGTAACGCAGTAAAAAACTTGTCTACTTTAATCACAATACCTAACAACGTTTTGCAAGGTGATATAAAAACTGCAGCGATTAATACAGGAAGATTAGTTGTGAATACAACGGTTGGACTATTAGGTATTATCGATGTAGCAAATAAAATAGGCTTTCCAAAATATGTTAAAGAAGATTATGGTCAAACTTTAGGCGCTTGGGGTGTAGGCCCAGGTTGTTATTTAGTTCTTCCAGTTTTAGGTCCTTCAACAATAAGAGACACAGCCGGATCTTTTGCTAATGTATTAGGAGGAGATCCTTGGTATAATGCTTCAATACATGGTAATAACGAGTTTTTAAATGAAGGAGTTTTTCTGACATCAAAAGCTCTAAGTGGTATTGAGTTTAGAGCAAATAATATTGAGTCCCTAGATAATCTTGAAAAAAATTCAGTAGATTTTTATGCTTCAGTTAAAAGTTTATATCTACAAGATAGAGAGAATAAAATTGAAAATCAAAATAGAGGAAATATTGAGGTTATTTATAAAAATGAAGAAGACTGGGAAGAAATAGACAATCAATAAAAAATTTCTTTGTAAATGAAAAAAATTTTCCTAATTTTATTACTGTTTTGCATAAATACTTCGAATGTTTACTCTATTGAGCCAGATGTATTTATTCAATCTACTGTAAACAGAGCATCACAAATTCTATCTAAAAATATATCAAAAGAAGAAAAAATAAATCAGCTTAAATCTATAGCTAAAGAGACTGTTGATATAAAAGGAGTTGGTTTTTACTCTTTAGGGTCAGCAAGGAAAAATCTAAATGATAGTCAAAAAATTATATATTCAAAATTATTTGAAGATTATTTTTTAAAAAGTTTTTCTAGTCGATTGGCTGAATATACTAATCCTGAAATAGAAGTTAATGATAAAAAAGTATTAAATAAAAACTATACTATAGTAAATAGTTTATTGGTAGGAACCTCTGAAAGACCTGAAGTAAAAATTGATTGGAGAGTTTATACAAAAGATCCTGAAAACCCATTAATTAGAGATTTAATTATAGAGGGTTTAAGTTTAGCAAGAACACAAAAAGAAGAGTTTTCATCAATCTTAAATTCTAATGATGGAGATATTAACGCCCTATTTAAAACTTTAGAGGAATTTTCAAAAAATTAATTTAGTTGGTGGGCCCGCCAGGACTCGAACCTGGGACCAATACATTATGAGTGTACTGCTCTAACCAACTGAGCTACAGGCCCTTATATAAAACTATTTTATATCAATTTGAAAAATTAATTAAACAAAGAATTTTATGGTGGGCCGTGTTGGTTACGCTCCAACTACCCCTGCAATGTCAATGCAGTACTCTACTATTGAGCTAACGGCCCAGTATTAACTTTCTAAGAAGCTTTTAAGTTGTTTTGATCTACTAGGGTGTTTTAATTTTCTTAGAGCCTTGGCTTCAATTTGTCGAATTCTTTCTCTTGTGACAGAGAACTGTAATCCAACTTCTTCCAAAGTATGATCAGTATTCATACCTACCCCAAATCTCATTCTCAATACCCTTTCCTCTCTTGGTGTTAAGGTGGATAATATTTTAGTAGTTGCTTCTCCAAGATTTGACTTAATTGCTTGTTCAAGTGGTGCTAGTGCTTTTGTATCTTCAATAAAATCTCCTAGACTGCTATCTTCTTCATCACCAACTGGTTTTTCTAAAGATACAGGTTCTTTCGAAATTTTTAAAACTTTTCTAACTTTATCAAGTGGCATTCTTAGTTTTTGAGCTAATTCTTCAGGAGTAGCCTCTCTTCCAAATTCACTCAAAATTAATCTTTGAGTTCTAACTATTTTATTAATTGTTTCAATCATGTGAACAGGGATACGTATTGTTCTAGCTTGATCAGCAATTGATCTTGTTATTGCTTGCCTAATCCACCAAGTTGCATATGTCGAAAACTTATATCCTCTTCTATATTCAAATTTATCAACCGCTTTCATCAGGCCAATATTTCCCTCTTGAATTAAATCTAAAAACTGAAGGCCACGGTTAGTATATTTTTTTGCAATTGAGATAACTAATCTCAAATTAGCTTCAACCATTTCTTTTTTTGCAATTCTAGACTCTTTTTCACCTTTTTGAACTCTGCTTACTAATTTTTTAAAATCTGTTACTGATATTCCAAGTTTATGACTAATTTCAATTAATCTCTCTCTAATATTTTTAAACTCTTCTTTGTTTTTACTGAAAAATTGTTTCCAAATATTATTGGTATCTAGGAATTTTTTTAAATTTGGGTTAATTTCATTTCCAATATAAAATTTAATAAATTCATTTCTAGGAATTTTGTGATCCATTGCAAGTCTTAAAAGATTACCCTCAAGAGAAACAATTTTTTTGTTTTCAACATAATGTTTTTGCACAAGTTCTTCTAAAACTGATGGGGATAATTGAAGTGATTTGATATTTTCTAAAATATCACTTACGATTTTATCGTGACCTTTTTCTTTTGCTGGTGAAAAATTTTGTGAATTTAAGACACAGTCTAATTTTTCTTTTTGGTATTTTATTAATTTTGTATATTCTTTAGTTAATGTATTAACTGTTTTTAAAACTTTTGGCTTAATCTCAGTTTCCATTGCAGCAAGAGTGGGATTAAAGTCATCATCCTCATCAGAAGAACCCTCTTCTTTGTCAGTCTCACCAGCATTTTTTTGTTTTGCACTTGGGCCAGTTGATTCATCTTCCATGTAATTAGTATCGATATCAATAATTTCTCTAACTAAAATTTCATCTTTTTGTAGTTTTTCATTCCATTCAAAAAACTGTTGAGCTGTAATTGGACTTTGAGAAAGCGCAATTAACATCACATCTTTTCCAGCCTCAATTCTTTTTGCAATTGCAATTTCACCTTCTCTAGAAAGAAGTTCTACACCACCCATCTCACGTAAATACATCCTGATAGGATCATCGCTTTTCTCAATTGTTTTACCTTCTTCTTTGCCTGAATTTTCTTTTTTTCTTAAAACTTTAAAATCTGATTTTTTTTCGACTAAGGAAACATTTTCATTCAAAATATGAATAAAAGCTTGGGCCAAGTTTTCATCAGATAAATTTCTTTTTCCAAGAGACTTGCTCAATTCTTCATAGGTTATGAAACCTCTATGAGTTCCACGACCCATTAATCTAGCAAATGATTTTGTTATAATTCTTTCCACAGCAATAAAAGTTTGGAAGTCTTATATAATGTCAAATCTGCAAAAATCCATGACTAAATTAGCTTGATTAATTGAGATTCTGCTTTTTTTTTAGCTCTTTTAGCTCATTAAATGTGGTCTCACTCATATCAACTGAGAACTTCGATTCTAATTCTTGTATTCTAAACTCAAGATCATAATTCATTAAATCTCTTGAAATATCCTCTAACAATTCGATCGTTTTTTGATCGTCATCAGCTTGATTTTTAAGAATATGTTTAATGGGTGCAAATTTATTTATCTTTTCTAACAATTGATTGTCTAACTTTAGATCCTCAATTGTAATTTGCTCTCCAGATTTCAGTTTCTCAATTATTAATTCAAATATTTTTTTATTAACTTCAGTAAATAACTTAATATTTTCAATTAAATGTATATTTGCTTGTAACAAATTTAAATTATTCATTACTAAATACAGTAAAGAAAACTCTTTAAGTTCAACCCCTGTCAATGATTGACTGTCATTGAAATGCTTTTTTGTTGTATCTAGAGATTTAGTTCTTTTAACAAAAAATTTTTTCTTATTTTGATTAGAATGTGGTGTTAATTCAGCAATTTTTTCTAAAAAATACTCAAGTACATATTTTTTTATAAAATCATCTTTAATTGTACTTGCAATACTTCTCAATTTTTTTTCAAAAATTGCTAATGAAGAAGGATTATTTTCTGTTTGTTTTTTATAATGACTAAAAATAAATTGATGAATAGAAAGCTTACTTTGTTTAGTAAAGTCAATAAAATTAGCTTTACCATTTTTATTCACATAACTGTCAGGATCTTCTTTATCTGGTAAAAATAAAAATGAAATATTTTTTTCTGGTTTTAATTCTTTAATAGAGTTTTCTGCTGCTCTTAATGCAGCTTTATAACCACTTTCATCACCATCAAAACATATAATAATGTCATCAAAAAACTGATTAAGAGTTAAAATTTGTTTATCAGTCAAAGAAGTTCCAAGATTGGCAACTGCATTGTCAATCCCATTTTTACTTAAACCAACAACATCCATATAGCCCTCAACTAAATAGATATGATCCATTTTATTAGAAAGTTTTCGAGCTAAATCTAAATTATATAAATTAGACCCTTTTTTAAAAAAATTTGTTTCAGGTGAATTTATATATTTAGCTAAGTAATCTACGTTTTCGATTATTCTCCCTCCTAAAGCTATTGGTTGACCTGAGATATTATTGATTGGAAAGATTAATCGTCCTCTAAATCTTTCAACATATATTTTCTTTTTTTCATCTAAGTAAAATAAACCCGTTTCAACTAAAGTTTGCTCACTATAATTATCTTTTAATTTCTCAAAAAAATTTGGATTTTTTTCTATGTATCCAATTTTAAATTTTTTAACTTCTTCTTTAGTTAAAGATCTATTTTTTAAATAATCTCTTGCAATAGAATAACTCTCATTTTTTAATAATTCACTGTGATAAAAATCTACATACTGACTAAAAATTGATTGGTACTCTTTCCATTTTTTTTCTCTTTCTTCATCCTGTTTTGAAAACATATAGGGCTGCATTCCAGCTAATTGAGCTAAATGCTTTACTGCTTCACCAAATCTAAGATTTTGAATTTTCATAACAAAATCAAAAATGTTTCCGTGCTCTGAAGTTGCAAAACAATGATAAAATTCTTTTTCATCATTTACTGTAAATGAAGGTGTTTTTTCGTTTTTAAATGGAGACAAACCAACAAACTCTTTACCTCTTTTTTTTAAGGAAACTGTTTTTGAGACCACTGTTGATACTTTCAACCTTGTCTTAATTTCATCAAGGTATTCTTTTGGATATTTCATTATTTATTTAATAGATCTTTGATCATTGGGCCTGCTTTAGCAAAATCAATTTCATCCGAATGGGTTTTCTTTAACTCACCCATTACTTTGCCCATATCTTTTATTGAATTAGCACCCACTTTAGCAATTAAATCTGCACAGATTTTTTTAGTTTCCTCTTCTCCAAGTTGCTTTGGGAGAAATCCTGTTAAAATATCATACTCATTTTGTTCAACTTCTAACAAATCAGTTCGATTATTTTTTTTGTAAATATCAATCGATTCGGCTCGTTGTTTAACCATTTTTTTCAAAAGCTTCTTGATGTCTTCATCGTCTGTATCTTTTTTATTAGGTCCAGATCGGTTGACTATGTCTAGATCCTTAATGGATGACAATATTAACCTATAGGTTGATATTTTATTTTTGTCTTTTGATTTAAGAGCAGTTTTATATTCGTTTTCGATAGTATCTTTTAAGGGCATAATTTTTTTAATCTACTGCAAAGAAATAATTCTTCAAAAGAAAAATTGTTTTTTTACAATTTTATAATACATCTCTGTTGCGATAATAAAGCAATTATTGTATTAACCTTTAACTCATGAGTTGTAATTGATCAAAAAAGCAAAAAAAACAAACTCAAAAAATTCACAGATTAATACAGGCGTTTTAGTTCTTGAAAACAAAAAGGTTTTTAAGGGAATTGGGATTGGCTATCAAGGAGAAGCAACTGGAGAAGTTTGCTTTAATACCTCTTTAACCGGTTACCAAGAAATAATTTCAGATCCATCTTACGCAGGTCAGATTATAAATTTTACTTTTCCTCATATTGGAAATGTTGGAACTAATAAAGAAGATGTCGAGTCTGATAAAATTTGGACAAGAGGAGTAATCTTTAACTCAGAAATAACTTCTCCTTCAAATTATAGAGCATTTCTACATTTAGATGCCTGGCTCAAAACAAATAAAATTGTAGGAATTACAGGTCTGGATACTCGAAGTTTAACAAACTTTATTAGAGATAAAGGCGCACCTAAGGGAACAATTGCTTACTCAAAAAATGGAAAATTTAATGTTAGCAAGTTAACAAATTCAACTATTAAATGGAGTGGTTTAAAAAACCTTGATCTTGCGGAAACTGTTACAACCACAAAGAACTACATTTGGAAAGGGCTTCAAACTTGGAAGAAAGAAATAGGATATAAAAAGAATACAAAAAACCTTTTTCATGTAGTTGCAATTGATTATGGAATAAAAAAAAATATTTTAAGATATTTTTCAGACTTCAAATGCAAAGTAACAGTTGTTTCTTGTAAAACCTCTGCAGAAAAAATTTTAAATCTTAAGCCAAATGGAATATTTTTGTCCAATGGTCCTGGTGATCCAGCAGCTACAGGAAAATATGCAATAGAAATACTCAACAAATTAATCAAAAAAAATTTACCTATATTTGGAATTTGTTTAGGTCATCAAATTTTAGCTTTAGCTTTAGGTGGTAAAACAAAAAAAATGAAGTTGGGCCATAGAGGGGCCAATCATCCTGTTAAAAATTTAGTCCACGATAAAGTTGAAATCACCAGTCAAAATCATGGTTTTGTAGTGGTTGAAGAAACTTTACCTAAAAAAATTGAAGTAACTCATAAGTCTCTATTTGATAACACCATTGAGGGAATAAGACTTAAAAACAAACCAATATTTTCAGTACAATATCATCCAGAGTCTAACCCTGGACCACAAGATAGCGTCTACCTCTTTCAAGAATTTATTAACAACATGAAAAAAAATGCCAAAAAGAAAAGATATTAAAAAAATATTAGTTGTGGGAGCTGGACCCATTATTATTGGTCAAGCATGTGAGTTTGATTACTCGGGTACACAAGCTTGTAAAGCGTTAAAAGATGAGGGTTATAAAGTAATATTAATTAACTCAAATCCTGCAACCATTATGACTGATCCAGATGTTGCGGACAAAACTTATATTGAGCCCATAACATTAGAGGTTTTAGAAAAAATACTTATCAAAGAAAAACCTGATGCAATTCTTCCAACAATGGGTGGTCAAACTGCACTCAATCTTGCAATGGAGGCTGAAAAAAAAGGAATTTTAAAAAAATATAAAATTGAACTCATAGGTGCAAATTCTAAAGCAATTGCCAATGCAGAGGATAGAAAAAAATTTAGAAAAAATATGATCGATATTGGTTTAGATTTACCTAAATCTGAGATTGTCAACAATATCAACCAAGCCTCAAAAGTTTTAAAAAAAATTGGTTTACCTGCAATCATAAGACCTGCATTTACACTTGGAGGTCTTGGCGGTGGTATTGCTAAAAATAAAAAGGATTACTTAAAAATAATTAAAAGTGGACTACACGAGTCTCCAGTTAGCCAAGTATTAGTAGAAGAATGTTTAGAAGGCTGGAAAGAATTTGAGATGGAAGTGGTAAGAGATAAAAAAGATAACTGTATAATTATCTGCTCTATTGAAAATGTTGATCCTATGGGAATTCATACTGGAGACTCAGTAACAGTTGCCCCCGCACTAACCCTTACTGATAAAGAATATCAAGTGATGAGAAATGCTTCCATTGCTTGCTTAAGAAAAATTGGAGTGGAGACAGGTGGATCCAACGTTCAATTTGCAATCAATCCAAAAAATGGACGAATGGTTGTTATAGAAATGAACCCAAGAGTTTCTAGATCATCAGCACTCGCATCAAAAGCAACTGGTTTTCCAATTGCAAAAGTTGCAGCAAAACTTGCTGTTGGTTACACACTGGATGAATTAAAAAACGAAATTACAAAAGTTACCCCGGCATCCTTTGAGCCTAGCATTGATTATGTGGTAACAAAAATTCCAAGATTTACTTTTGAAAAATTTTCAACCTCTCCAGCAATATTAGGTACTTCAATGAAATCAGTTGGAGAAGCAATGGCAATTGGTAGAAATTTTAAAGAGTCACTTCAAAAAGCATTGGTTTCTCTTGAAACAGGTTTTTCAGGATTAGATAGAGTGTTTGATCTAAATAAAAAGCAAATTGAAAAAAAACTTAAAGAAAATATTCCAAATAAACTTCTTGTAGTTGCTGAAGCATTAAGAAAGAAAATAAACTTAAAAAGAATATTTATATTATCTAAAATTGATCCGTGGTTTTTAGAGCAAATTAAAGAAATTGTAGATAATGAAACTATGATCAAAAAGAAAGGATTACCAAAGGATTTTGCTGAATTTAATAGAATAAAATCAATTGGTTTTTCTGATAAAAAACTTTCTGAATTAACCAAGACTTCTGAGGATATTGTTAGAAGAAAAAGAACAGCGCTAAAAATTTTACCTGTATTTAAAAAGGTTGATACTTGTGCTGCTGAATTTAAGTCCTTTACACCTTACATGTATTCGACATATCAACGAAATTTCTCTCTTAATTCAGAGTGTGAAGCAGATCCCTCTTCAAAGAAAAAAATTATAATTTTAGGAGGAGGTCCTAATAGAATAGGACAAGGTATAGAATTTGATTATTGCTGTTGTCAGGCAAGTTTTTCATTAAAGGAAGCTGGTTTTGAAACAATCATGATTAATTGTAACCCTGAAACTGTTTCAACCGATTATGACACCAGTGACAGACTTTATTTTGAGCCCCTAAAAGAAGAGTATGTTTTTAATATTATTAAGAAAGAGCAAGAAAAAGGAAATCTTGTTGGAATTATTGCTCAGTTTGGTGGGCAAACACCAATTAAACTTGCAAAATTTTTACATGACCACAAACTTCCAATTCTAGGAACTCAGTACACTTCAATAGATTTAGCTGAAGACAGAGATCGATTTAGAAATTTGTTAAATAAACTAAAATTAAAACAAGCAGAAAGTGGGATTGCAAAAACATTTAAACAAGCAATACAAATTTCTGAAAAAATTGGTTTACCTTTAATGGTAAGACCTTCTTATGTGTTAGGTGGAAGAGCAATGGAAATTGTTCATGAAAAAAGCCAACTTAAAAATTTTGTAGAAGAGGCCTTTAAAGCTGCTGAGGAAAATCCAATTTTAATCGATAAATTTATTGATCATGCAATGGAGGTTGATGTTGATGCCATCTCAGATGGAAAACAAGTTCATGTTGCAGGGATCATGCAGCACATAGAAGAAGCTGGTATCCACTCTGGGGACTCTGCATGTAGTTTACCTCCCGTATCTATAAAACCATTTTTGATTAAAGAAATTGAAAACCAAACTAAGAAACTAGCATTAGCTTTAAAAGTTAAAGGTTTTATGAATATTCAATATGCAATTAAAAAAGATGAAATTTATGTAATTGAAGTAAATCCTAGAGCAAGTCGAACAGTACCATTTGTATCTAAAGCAAAAGGATTACCCCTTGCAAAAATTGCATCACGTGTAATGGCAGGTGAAAAATTATCAAAATTTAATTTAAGAGATAAATCTAAAGGAATGTATGCAGTTAAAGAAGCTGTGTTCCCTTTTAATAAATTTCCAAACAGCGATCTGCTTTTAGGTCCTGAAATGAAATCAACAGGTGAAGTAATGGGATTTGATAAAAACTTTGGAATGGCTTTTGCAAAAAGCCAAATAGCCTCTGCTAACTCTTTACCTAAAGATGGATTAGCGTTTATCTCTTTAAAAGATAGTCACAAAGATGAAGGAATAGGCCTTGCTAAAGAATTAATTAAATTAAAATTTACGCTTTGTGCAACACGTGGAACGGCGGAATATATTAGAAAACATGGGATGAGATGTAGAATTATTAATAAAGTCAGTAGTGGCTCACCTCATATAGTAGATGTATTAGACTCAAAAAAAATTGGTCTAGTTATTAATACTGGTGGCGGAAATACTGAACACAGATTAAATGATGCAATAGCACTAAGAAGAGGAACGCTTAAAAATAAAGTTCCTTATTGCACCAATATGTCAACAGCACTAGCATGTTTAGAAGCAATCAAGTCACTTAAAACAAAAAAATTAGAAGTTAATTCTCTTCAAGATATATAAAAATTTAAACATCAACGATTAGTGTATCTTTAGATCCACCACCTTGAGAACTATTAACAATAGTACTCCCTTTTCTTAGAGCAACTCTTGTCAATCCTCCTGTGCTTACATAAGTAGTTTTTCCACTTAGCACAAATGGTCTTAAATCAAGATGCCTAGGCTCAATATCATTTTCAGTAATTGTGGGTGCGGTTGAAAGAATTTCAAGCGGTTGAGCAATGTACTCTCTAGGATTTTTCTTAATTTTGGCAATCACATCATCTCTTTCTTTTTTATCTGCTTTTGGACCTATCATTATTCCATAACCACCTGAGGCATTAGCAGGCTTCACAACTAACTTAGAAATGTTTTCAATGACATAGTTTCTTTCATTTTTATTGTGACACAAGTAGGTTTCTACCTGATTTAAAATAGGTTGTTCACCAAGATAATAAACAATCATTTTATTAACATAAGAGTAAACTACTTTGTCATCAGCGATCCCTGTGCCTATAGCATTTATAATGCCAACATTCCCTTTACGCCAACTTTTAAATAACCCTGGAACACCTATAACTGACTCTTTATTAAATACCTTGGGATCTAAAAAATTATCATCAAGACGTCTGTATATGCAATCAACTTTTAGAGGACCCTTTACAGTCTTCATGTAAACAACATCATTTTCAACAAACAAATCTTTTCCTTCTACTAAAGCAATACCCATCTGATCTGCCAAGAAAGAATGCTCAAAGTATGCAGAGTTATATATACCAGGTGTTAAAACTACCATATGAGGATTTGCAGTTTTTTTTGGAATACACTCAACCATACAATTGAATAATTTATTTGTGTACTGGTGAATTGATGCAACTTTATACCTCGTAAACAGTTCAGGAAACACATCTCTCATGACCATTCTATTTTCAAGCATATAAGAAACTCCAGACGGAACTCTTAAATTATCCTCTAAAACTAAATAATCACCATTTGTATTTCTTATTAAATCTACTCCTGAAATATTTGACCAAGCTTTGTGTTTAGGAGAAAACCCTTCACATTCTTTTATATAATAGGGAGAGTTAAAAATTATTTCTTTTGGAACAACTTTATCTTTGAATATTTTTTTTTGATTATAAGCATCATCAATAAACAAATTTAAAGCTTTTACACGTTGCTTTAAACCTTTTGAAACTTTATTCCATTGTGTTTTTGGAATTATTCGTGGAATAATATCAAGAGGCCATTTTTTTTCTTCCGCTCTATTATTCGCAGCATATACTCTAAAATTTATTCCTCTCGCGCTTATTGTGCTTTGGCAATTCTTCTCAATTTCTTGAAGCTTTTTTTTTCCATATCTCTCTAAGATTGATGAAATGATGGTAGCATGCTTTCGTAGTTTATTATCCTTGGTAAAATAACCATCATAAGCATGTGTCGAATTATAGTTTTTCCAAAGCTTAGAAACCATAACTTAATAGTGTTTATTACTTAAATAAAATAAGCAAATGCGTATTGGATATATCTGTTATGCTTTTAATTGATTATGAAAAAATGTTATAATTTACTAATTATTTAAACGAGATGACTTACTGCATAGGTATTAAAACGAATGAAGGGCTTGTTTTTGCTTCAGACTCAAGAACTAACGCTGGTTTAGATAATGTAAATATTTATTCTAAAATGATGACTCACGATGTGGGTGATCGAACCATTGTAATTGTAACATCAGGAAATTTAGGAACATCTCAAGCCGTTTTTAAATCAATTGAAAAAGATTTAAAAAGTTCATCAGGTATAATGAATTTAAATACTTGTAGTGATTTTGAACAAATAGCATCTTATGTTGGATCACTAAATATTGAGCACTCAGCACCGCAAGGTATAAATACTGACAACGTTTTGTTAGGTTCTACTTTCATTGTTGGTGGACAAATCAAAGGACAGCAACATGAATTATATTTAGTTTATCCTCAAGGTAATTACATAAGACCAGCAGATAGTAAACCATACCTTGTAATTGGAGAGGTAAAATATGGGAAACCAATTCTTGATAGAGTTATAAAGCCAACTGTTTCAATTGGTGATGCATCACGCTGTGCACTAATTTCAATGGACTCCACATTAAAAAGTGACCTTACTGTTGGACCTCCAATAGATTTTGCAGTTCTTAAAAAAGATGCTGATAAACTTTCTACGCTAGAGTGTTTGAATGTTTCAGATGACAATTACGCAAAGGTTTGTAATCAATGGTCAGAGGGAATTTTTAAAGTTTTTGATTCTTTTCCAAGATTTGATTGGGAAAAATAAAATTACTCAACTTTCCAATCCGTTTCAAAAGTCACATAATTGACTTGCAAACATCGTCTCTCTTTTAGAATTTTCTTTTTTTCCATTCCATGCCAAGTGTTTGGCCCACTCGTAAAAAGATAACCATAATTATTTCTATAAGGTAAAGTTTTAACTTTTTCTAACTTATCGTTATAAAAATCTGTACCTAAATCCTCAGACTCATTGGTATTATTGACGAATATCAATCCAGACATTAATTTTTCTTTAATATCACAATGAGGTTTTAACCAAAATCCCTCTCTATCACAAATAACTTCAACTCGTACATATGAATTTGATAAGTCCCTACCAATCATTTCAGAAATAGTTTTATATGTTTCTTTAGATTGTAATTCATTAATAAATTTAACTAAATGTGGAAACTGTGTGGCATTTTCTTTAGATACAAAACATCTGAATTTTATTGCTTTACCTCCCGATGCAATACCTTCTCGAAATTCTGCACCACCACCATCAATTGCCCTTGTTCCATCATATGAAAGATTAAGTTTACTTAAATCTGGAATATCTGCTTTGATTATTTCTTCAATTGAGCCTTCACTTAGTGCATCACTATACTCCCAATGATCAAAAGGAATTTTATGTTTTGTTGAATTATTTTTTATTGAATTTAAAAATGACATTAAAATTGAATTTTCTGTTTTATAAGTTTTGCCACTCTATTCGTTTCATCTAGTTTTTCATAGTTCCAATTTTCAACTTCCTCCCCTAGGTTTCTTGTAATATTCAATTCTCTAAATAAGTTTCGAAATCTTTGAAATCTTTTATCATTTTTTTTTGGAAGAATATTTGCAACATAAATAGGTTTTCCAGTTAATGCAGCCTCTGAAATCATTGAACTAGAGTCACACGTGACTACTATATTTTCTGACATTGCAAGTGCAGATAAGTATGCTTTTTTATCTACATCCATTATTATTGTATGATTTTCTCCAAAAAATTCCTTAGCATAATGAATTGTATTAAGTGGCGTTCTCATTGATGGAATAACTACAAGTTGGAAATCATGTTTTTTCATTAATTTATAAAACATTGAAAAAATATGTTTCATGTTTTTTGTAGAATAATCATAATATTTTGTGGGTCCTCCCATAATTAAAGCCCATATTTTTCTATTATCTTTTTTTATAAAAGATTTTAAATATTCTTTATTTTCAAAAATTTCTTGCTCAGTTAAGTAATGAATAGCACCCTTTGTACTGATGACGTTCTCTCCTTCTATAGCATCGTGCTCAGGTGCAACAATAAAATCAAAATGCTTATAATCTACTTTTGGATCTTGAATATGAATATTAAATATTTTTTTATTAGAAATACTTTTTAAGTGAATTGACGGAATAACACTTTTTCTTCCACATGAAATTATTATATCAAAATCTGTTTGATTTATTTTTTTATAAACACTTTGTGAAATTGGAGAGAGTCTTGGAGGAACGATCTTCCAAATATTATTTGTTTCAACCTTGTAGTGTATGAAGTCAATATCAAGAGCTTTTGCTAAGCCCTCTACTTGACTAATCATTCCATGCATGCCCTGAGTTAATAATAAACCTTTTAATTTAGACATTTATCACTATATAGCTTTCATATGAGTCAAAATCCAACTAAACACACAAAAGTGTTAATAATTGGATCCGGTCCAGCTGGATACACGGCTGCAGTTTATGCTGCTAGGGCAATGTTGAGTCCTATTTTAGTTTACGGTGCAGAACCAGGCGGACAACTGACAACTACAACAGATGTTGAAAATTTTCCAGGATTTGCAGATGTAATTCAAGGACCGTGGTTGATGGATCAAATGAAAGAACAAGCGAAAGCAGTTGGAACTGAGATGATAGAGGATCATATTGCATCCGTGAATTTAAAATCACAACCTTTTGAAGCTGTAGGAGATAGTGGTCAAAAGTATACGGCAGACAGCATAATTATATCGACAGGTGCTCAAGCAAGATGGTTAAATATTAAATCAGAACAAGAGTTCAGGGGGTATGGTGTCTCTGCATGTGCAACATGTGATGGTTTCTTTTTTAAAGATAAAGAAGTTGCAGTAGTTGGCGGTGGAAATGCTGCTGTCGAAGAAGCAATGTTCCTTACAAAATTTGCATCAAAAGTTAAATTGATACATAGACGTGATAGTTTGCGAGCTGAAAAAATGCTTCAAAAAAAATTAATGGAAAATAAAAAAATAGAAATTATTTGGGACTCCGTTGTTGAAGATGTAATCGGAGACAATGAACCTAAAAATGTAAAGGGAATTAAAATTAAAAATGTTAAAACAAATAATATTGAGGAAATAAAACTTGATGGGGTATTTATTGCGATTGGTCACGACCCTGCAACCCAACTTTTTAAAGATCAATTAGAAATGGATAATGAAGGATACCTAATTACAAAATCTGACTCAACGGAAACAAATGTTCCAGGTGTTTATGCAGCTGGAGATGTAAAAGACAAAACGTTTAGGCAAGCCGTGACTGCTGCAGGAATGGGATGTATGGCAGCTTTAGAAGCTGAAAAATTTTTATCACACTAAAAAATAAACGCGATTAATTTGTAATTACTAATAAGAACAGAAAGCCAATTTATAGAATAGTTAAAGAGGGTTCAAAAAAGCTTCTTTTTGTCTGTCCATGGACCTTTTTTTGTCTTAGGTAAAAACTTTCTGAGATCAATAAGGACTTTTTCGGACAATTTTCTGTAGGTGGTAAGTTTTCCTCCATATATATTCAATAAAGGTAATTTTTTTATAATTTTTAAATCAAAAACATAGTCTCTTGTTACTTTTGAAGCTGTATTAAAATCTTCAATTAGAGGTCTTATCCCTGAATAAGTATCTACAATGTCCTTTGTTCTGATTTGTTTTTTTAAGTAATTATTTACTGATTGAATTAAATATCTAATTTCTTTTTTTGATATTCCTTTATTTTCTGGTGATTTAACTTCCACTTCTGTAGTTCCAATTAAAGAAAACTTACCCTTATAAGGTATTACAAATATTATTCTTTTATCAGTATTTTGAAACGTGAATGCAACGTTTTCTTTGTACAATTTTTTTGTAATAATATGACTTCCTTTAACCAATCTTATTTTTTTCTTAGATTTAATTTTTATATTTTTAATTAAGGTTTCATTTATCCATGGTCCAGATGCGTTAATTAAAATTTTTGACTTTACTTTTTCATCATTTTCAAGACTAATAATCCATTCATTACCAATAATTTCAGCTTTTTTAACTTTGTTATATTCTAGTATTTTAGCATTATTTCTTTTTGCATCTTTAGCATTTAGTTTAGTTAATTTTTTATCGTCAATTTGTATGTCAAAATATTGAAAACCAGTTTTGTATTTTTCTTTAAGAATATTTGGAAATTTTTTTGTTAAATCAAATGTTTTTGATTTTGGTATATTACTTTTGCCACCTAAATTGTCATACAAAAATAAACCAATTTTAATTAACCAAGCTGGTCGAATTTTATCTGCATAAGGAATTATAAAAGGAATAGGTTTAGAAATATGTCTAGCAATTTTATAAACAATTTCTCTTTCTTTCAAAGATTCTCTAACTAATTTAAATTCATAATTTTCTAAATAACGAAGACCACCATGTACTAATTTCGTCGACCAAGATGAGGTTGCTCCTCCAATTTCACCTTTGTCAGCTAAACAAACTGATAAACCTCTGCCTGCAGCATCCCTTGCAATACCTGCACCGTTTATACCGCCACCTATTATGAACAAATCGAATACTTTAGACATTTAAATTATGAATCGTTTATAAAATATACAACCTATTTTAGAAATTTTAAATTTTTTAAATTCAAGTTTTAATAATTTCATTATTTATTAACATTTAGAAAAAAAAATTTAAGTATAGACTAGAATTGTGAAAAAATTTCTTGTTGCTATCGACCAAGGTACAACATCAACTAGAGCAATTCTCTTTGATTTAGATGGTAATATAAAATTCACATCTCAGTTTGAATTTAATCAATATTTTCCAAAAATTGGATGGGTAGAGCATAATCCAAACGAAATTTGGCTTACAACTCTAAAAGCATTGAAAAAAGTAATAAAAAAAGCATCTCTATTAAGAGGAAAAATATTAAGTATAGGAATAACTAACCAGAGAGAGACAACTATTCTTTGGAATAAGAAAACAGGAAAACCAGTGTACAATGCAATTGTTTGGCAAGATAGAAGAACCCAAGATTATTGTGAAGAGTTAAAGAAGAAAAATTATGAAAAAATTTTTAGAAAAAAAACTGGATTATTTATTGACCCATATTTTTCTGCAACTAAAATTAAATGGATATTAGAAAACGTAAAAAATGTTAAGAAACTTTTAAAATCAAATAATTTATTATTTGGTACTGTTGATACTTTCCTTATTTGGAAACTCACTAATGGGCAACATCATTTAACAGAAGCAACTAATGCTTGTAGGACCATGTTATTTAATATTAATAATAATAAATGGGATAAAGAAATCTTGAAAAAACTTAAAATCTCTGAAAATATTTTACCAGAAATTAAAAATTCAGCTGATAATTTTGGTTCAACAAGTAAGAAAATTGTTGGCAGCGAGATACCAATATCGGCAGTTCTAGGAGACCAACAAGCAGCTGCTGTAGGACAGTCTTGCTTCGAAAGAGGTTCAATAAAAAGCACATATGGAACAGGTGCCTTTGTTATAATGAATACTGGTTCTAAAAAAATTTATTCTAAAAATAAATTATTAACAACAATTTGTTACAGATTGAATGGAAAAAATACTTATGCTCTTGAAGGATCTATTTTTATTGCAGGTGCAGGTGTGCAATGGTTAAGAGATAAATTAAAATTTATTAATAATGCTTTCGAAACGGAAAGAATTGCTCAATCAAAGAAAAATAATGAGGGTGTATACGTTGTGCCTGCTTTCAGTGGAATGGGAGCACCTTATTGGAGGCCTGATGCAAGAGGGTTAATAACAGGTCTAACAAGAAATAGTGATTGGAAAACCATAGTTAGAGCGGTATTAGAGTCAGTTGCCTATCAAAGTAATGATTTATTTAATGCAATGAAAAAAGATGGTTTAAAACCAAGTAAACTTAAGATTGATGGAGGAATGGTAGAAAACAATTGGTTTTCGCAATTTTTATCTGACATCATAAATATAAATACAGAAAGACCAAAGGTATTAGAAACAACTGGTTTAGGAGTAGCTTTACTAGCTGGATATCAACTTGGATTATTTAAATCATTATATGAAATCAAGAGGAAATGGAAAAAGGATAAAATTTTTAAGCCTAAAATTAAACAGAAAGTTAGAAACAATTTAATAAATGGTTGGAAATTATCAGTACAGAAAACTCTATTATAAAAAATACAGATTTCTTGTATTTACCTATTACTTCAAATAGAAATAAAAGAATATTTTAAATTTTAAAAATTAAATGTCAGAAAAAGTATTACTTACTGGTATTAGTGGGTTTGTTGCAAAACATGTTGCTATTGAATTATTAAATTCAGGTTACAAAGTTTTAGGTACTGTTAGAAATTCAGATTCAATTGAACAAACAAAAAAAACATT
>OBOT01000018.1_pt1 | contig 17645 bp, 18 predicted proteins | sample 1535231 | NCBI WGS metagenome assembly OBOT01 (sample SAMEA3275625, study PRJEB22092) | marine metagenome | biome: 0 | collected 2014-06-23T09:00:00+00 | depth 1 m
TATTCTCTTAATTGCTGATTTTGTGTTTGCCATCTGCGCAGGGGTATAACTTGAGAATTTATAGTGGTCAACATAATATTTTACTATATTTGGCAGGAATCACAAAAAAAAGTTGATCTATTTGATACAATTTTTTTTTTTATAATACCTGAACATCCCTTTGCTTTGCATCTTTTTCCTTCTTGCTGATAAACCTTAAACTCTTTTTGATAACCTCCCAATGTTCCAGATATATCTTGAAAATTTCTAATACTTGATCCTCCTTTAATTATTGCTCTATTTAAAACTTTTTTAGAATTCAAAATAATTTTTTTACATTCGTTTTTAGTTAATAATTTTGCCTGTTTAAATGGATCAATTTTGGATAAAAATAATATTTCACTAGCATATATGTTGCCAATTCCCGAAACAAATCTTTGATCCAATAAAAAACTTTTAATATCTTTATTTTTATCTTTAAAAAAACCTATCACATAATTTAAATTAAATTTTTTATCAAATGGTTCTGGGCCCAAATGTTTAAGTCTTTCATTTAACGCATTTTTATTTTTAAATAATTGAAAAAAACCGAAACGTCTTGGATCATTATAGATTACATTAAAATTATCAAATTCAAATACAACATGATTGTGTTTTTTGGGAAGTGTTGGTGAGTGATAAAAACTAGTGTTTGTAAATTTTGATATTTTAAATCTATCAACAATATGGATTGTTCCTGACATACCTAGATGAACTAAACAATAATCCCCTTCTAAAAAATGTATTATTAAATATTTTGAAAATCGATCTACTTTAATTATTTTTTTATTTTTAATATAACTTTTAAAATTATTTGGTATTAAAAATCTTAAATTTCTATTTCTTATTATTACTTTTTTCACCCTTTTTTGATTAATTTTTTTGTTTAAGGATTGTCTAACAATTTCTACTTCTGGTAATTCTGGCATTACACACTATATTCAATATATAATTTTTTATGCAACAATATCTTCAAAATAAAAAAGGACTAGTAGAGGGTGTATTCGACCAAGTCTATGACCGTTATGATTTGATGAATGACTTTATGTCACTTGGCATACATAGACTTTGGAAAAAAAGTTTGATTAACATGATGAACCCGTCTAATAACAAAAAATTAGTGGATGTTGCTTGTGGCACTGGTGATATTGGTAAACTTTTTTTAGACAAAACTCATAAAAAATCTAACGTAACATCTGTAGATCCTAACAAAAAAATGATTAGTCAAGGGAGAAGTAAATTATCTGAATATGAAAATATTGAGTGGATTACAGCTCCAGCTGAGGAATTGCCATTAGCTGATAACTCTTTTGACTACTATACAATCAGTTTTGGTTTGAGAAATACAAAAAATTTAGATCTGGCACTTTCTGAAGCTTATAGAGTTTTAAAGCCTGGTGGCCGGTATCTTTGCTTAGAATTCTCTAAAATCCAAAACACAAATCTGAATTTAATTTACAAAAATTACTCAAAGTTAATCCCTATAATTGGTCAATTTATAGTAGGAGAAAAAGAGCCCTATGAATATTTAGTAAAAAGTATTGAACAGTTTATTAATCAAGAAGAACTAATCGATTTGATGCAAAAACACAAATTTCAAAAATGCTCTTATAGGAATTTTTCTAACGGTATTGTTTCAATTCATAGCGGGTGGAAAGTTTAATGATAAAAAAGTTAATTACCTTGTTTAAATTAGGAAGAAAAATTGCAAAATCAGACATACTTTCAATTGCATCAAAATTTAAAAAACCTCCACTGGCTTTAATTATTTTATTTAAAATATTATCTTTTTCATTTCAAAAAAAAGAGGGGCGTGATTTGGATAAAGATGAGGGACAAAGACTCTCTAGATCCCTAGAGTCAATGGGTACTACTTTTATAAAACTAGGACAATTTCTAGCCACTAGACCTGATATTATTGGTGAAGAACTATCACAAAAACTTGAGAATCTTCAAGATCGTTTACCACCATTTTCTATAAATGAAGCAAAGAAAATTATTAAAAGTGATCTTGGAGAAGAAACTTTTAATTCTATAATAGATTTAAGTGAGCCAGTTGCAGCAGCATCAATTGCTCAAGTACATAAAGCAAAAATTAATGACAATGGAACAATTAAAGATGTTGCCATAAAGATTTTAAGACCAGATATAAAAAAAATATTTAATGAAGAAATTGATGCAATAATGTTATTCGCATTTATTGTTGAGTCTTTCGTAAAAAAAACAAAAAGATTAAAACTGATAGAAGTTGTTTTTTTATTAAAGGAAATAACAAATCTTGAGATGGATTTAAGGTTTGAGGCTGCAGCTGCCAATGAATATGCAGAGAATACAAAGAATGATGCCGGATTTAAAGTTCCTGAAATTTATTGGAATTTTACTAGTGAAAATGTAATGACTCTAGATTGGATCGATGGTGTTTCAATAAGAGAAACTGAAGAATTAAAAAGGAGAAATTTAGACACTCGTAAATTAGCAGAGGATATTATTCAGCATTTTTTAAGACATGCTGTAAGGGACGGCTTTTTTCACGCAGATATGCATCAAGGTAATATTTTCATTGATAATAGCGGTCAAATTGCACCTATCGATTTTGGTATAATGGGTAGACTAGACAAAGTAAGTAAGAGATTTTTAGCAGAAATTTTATTTGGTTTTATTCAGAGGGATTACCGCAAGGTTGCTGAGGTACACTTAACGGCTGGATTAGTTCCAAAGGATGTACCAATAGATGACTTAGCTCAAGCTTTAAGATCAATAGGAGAACCAATTTTTGGTCAAGAAGTAAAAGACATCTCAGGTGGAAGATTATTAAAACAACTCTTTGATGTTACAGAAAAATTTAATATGCAAACCCAACCACAGTTATTAATGTTACAAAAAACAATGGTGGTTGTTGAGGGGGTTGCAAGAAAATTAAATCCAAATACAAATATATGGACCACATCTAAGCCAGTGCTAGAAGGTTGGTTAAGAGAAACAAAAGATCCAATAACCAATTTAAATGAAACTTTAAAAAGTACTTCTGAAGTAATTAAACGACTGCCAGAATTTCCTGAAATTATGGACAAAGCAAATCAAGCTTTAACTTTTTTAGCTAGTGGACAAATTCCTCAGAATTCAAACTCCTATACAGCTTTAAATGATAAAAAAGCAGAAATGAACACTTTTAAAAACCAATCTATTATTGGTTTATTACTTCTTGTAATTTTTGGACTTATAGTATTTTAATTCTGCAAATGAAAAATCTGTTAAATAAAAAAGTTTTGTTCATCATATGTGGTGGAATTTCTGCATACAAAAGTCTTGAAACAATCAGGCTATTCAAAAAATGTGGCGCCGAAATCAAAACTATACTTACTGCTAGCGCTAAGGAATTTGTAACACCTCTTTCAATTACTGCACTATCGCAAGGTAAAGTTTACAGTGAATTGTTCAGTGTTGAAAATGAAAATGAAATGGATCATATTTCACTTTCAAGATGGGCTGATGTTGTTGTTATTGCTCCTGCAACAGCAAATACTATTTCAAAGCTGGCTCAGGGCACTACAGATGATCTAGCATCGACGGTTGTTCTCGCTTCAGATAAAAGTATTTATTTAGCTCCAGCAATGAACGTGAGGATGTGGGAACATCAAACTACCAAAGCAAATTTAAAAAAATTGAAAGATTGTGGTTATAAATTCATTGGTCCTGAAATTGGGGATATGGCTTGTGGAGAATATGGTGAGGGTAAAATGTCTGATCCAAGAAAAATTGCTGAAGAAATTGATCAATTTTTTTTAAATAAGAAAAAAAATAAAAATTTAAAAGCTTTGGTTACAGCAGGACCTACTAATGAATATATTGATCCTGTAAGATTTATAACCAATAAGTCTAGTGGCAAACAAGGTTATGAGATTGCAAAATCTCTCTCTAAAAAAGGTTTTGATACAACGCTCATTTCTGGTCCCACCAACTTAGAAATTGATGATGATATTAATCTAGTTAAGGTTGAAACTGCAGAAGAAATGTTTCTTGCAACTCAAAAAAGTTTACCAACTGATGTAGCAATTTTTGCAGCAGCTGTAGCTGATTTTAAGTTACAAAAAAAGTATACAAATAAAATTAAAAAACAAGAGACTTTAAATTTAAATCTTGAAAAAAACATCGATATTTTAAATTATGTTTCTAATCATAATTCAATGAGGCCAAATCTTGTTATTGGTTTTGCAGCTGAAACTGATAACCACGAAAAAAATGCAGAAGAAAAGTTAAATAAAAAAAATTGTGACTGGATAATTTCAAACGATGTTACAAATAAAAATATAGGATTTAATTCTGATTTTAATGAAGTAACTATTCACTACAAAAATAAAAAAATAAATAACGAAAAACTCTTTTATAAAAAAAAGTCTGAAATATCTGATGAAATAGTTGATAGAATTATTGATCAATTAAATTAATGGCAAAAGTTCTAATCAAAAAATTAGCTTCATCTGTTCAATTACCTACTTATAAAACTAGTGGAGCTTCAGGCATGGATTTAATGGCTTTTATTTCTGAACCAATAATTCTTAAACCTCAATCTTCTTGTTTAGTACCAACTGGTATTTCTGTTGCATTTTCAGAGGAATTTGAAATACAAATAAGACCAAGATCTGGTTTGGCAGCTAAAAATAATATTAGTGTATTAAATACTCCTGGCACAATTGATAGTGATTATAGGGGTGAAATAAAAGTTATTCTCTTTAACCATGGAAATAAAGAATTTATAATCAATAATAATGATAGAATAGCACAAATGATTTTGACACCAGTTGTTAAAATGGAGCTAGAAGAAACAGAAACTTTGCCAGAAACAATTCGAGGAGAGGGTGGATTTGGCTCAACAGGAAAATGAGCACAAAATTAAATAAAAGAGAAATAGAAAAGTTTTCTCGTCAAATTATTTTAAAAAATATCGGTGCACTAGGACAAAGAAAAATACGAGAAGCAAAAGTTCTAATTATTGGAATGGGTGGTTTAGGGTGCCCTGCTGCTGAATTTTTAACACGCTCAGGAATTGGAACATTAGGTATTGTAGACCACGATAAGGTTAGTTTGTCAAATATCCACAGACAAACTTTGTATACTGAGAAAAATGTTAATAAATCAAAAGTTAAAATTGCAAAGAAAAAATTGAATGAAATTAATCCAAAAACCAAAATAAATATTTTTAACTATAAATTAAATAAAATCAAATTTAATAAAATTATTAAAAATTATGATTACATCATTGATGGCACAGACAACTTTGAAAGTAAATTTTTAATTAATGATATAAGTTTAGATTATAAAAAATTTCTTGTAGTTGGTGCTATAAGTAAGTTTGATGGTCACATTTTTAGCTTTGATTTTAAAAATAAAAATAATCCTAGTTTAAGAGACTTTTACCAAGAAGAGGTTGTTACTGATGAGATTTTAAATTGTGAGTATGATGGTATTTTAGGAACGGTAGCAGGAATTGTTGGCACAATACAAGCAAACGAAATTCTAAAAAAAATTCTTAATATTGGCGAAAATTTAAATGGATTTATTTTAATTCTAGATTTATTAAATTTAAATATAAGAAAAATAAAATTAAAAAAAAGAAAATAGTGCTCTTCAAAATAAAAATTAAAGAAATTTTTATATTGTTTTATTTATTATTTTTTTGCACAATTAGTTCTGCGAATGAAATTTTTGTCTCTTTGAAAAAAAATAAAGTTAATGTTCGTTATGGCCCAAGTTTCGACTCTGATATCAAATATGTTTATAAAAAAATAAATCTTCCAATAAAACAAATAGATAAAAAAGAGAACTTTAGACGAATAATTGATCTAAAAAATAATAGTGGATGGATACATGTTTCACAGTTAAAAAAAAGTAATTCAGTAATTGCTATTGAAGATAAAGTTTTATTTAAAAAACCAACATCATTTGCTCAACCTATTGCATTAATTAAAAAAGGTAGATTACTTATTGTTCAAAAATGTGAAAAACAATGGTGTGAAATAGAAACTGATAATTTAAGTGGGTGGATAAAAACTGGAAATCTTTGGGGCTCTATTAACTAAAATCTGCCGATAAGGAAGCTATATTTTCTTTACTTAGTTTTGTAGTATGTGAATACTCTTTATGATCCATTCCCAATTCAACATCAATCTCGTTTGATTTAAATTTCTGGATTTGTTCGTCCGTAAAATTAAAATGCACAAATTGAACTGAAGAAGCTTTACCTTCAGTAGATGTTCTATCAACATCTTCCTCTGGCACAGCTTTAATAGTTTCACCATTTAATTTCATAAAAACCATTTGTTCAATTCCACCAACTTTACCTAAAAATGCTGCTCTAGATACCGGATTGTCTATTTCAAACATTAAAGTAGCAGTTAATTCTTTTCCATTTGGAATTAGTGGATTGTAAGCTACAAGTTCATCTCTTAATTGTTCATCTCCGCCCTTTTCGATGTAGAGCATTTCTTGAACTTGAGCTAGCATAGTTTCGTAACTTTCAAAATAGAATGTTGCGTAAGGTCCTAGAGCAATTCTTCTATCTTTTTTAAAACTTACAATATTTTTTCTTAACTCTTTTCTATTTTTAATATAAGCCTCTAATGGCATTATATCAGATTTTTGTATCTCTCTTTTTTCTTTAGGCATGATCATAACTTATAACTTTTTGCTATTAATTCTATAGGGTGTAGTGCCTCATCATTAGAAATATTTGTATCCACTTCTAATTGTTTTAAGTGCTTACCAGCAAGTGGACAATCAGATGCCATATATTTATTATTTTTATTTTTTATTTGTCTTGCCGTGGGTCTACCAACTTTATTAGCTAAGTCATGAGTTTCCTTCATAACACCAAAGGTTCCACCATGTCCTGCACATCTTTCGACAACATCGATTTTAATGTTTGGAATGTGTTTTAACATGTCTCTAGCTTTTATTCCCATGTTCTGAGCCCTTGCATGACAAGCATGGTGAACCGTTACTCCACCGTCAATTTCTTCAAGACCTTCGACTAATCCCTCGTTATTAGCTATGTCAACAACATACTCATCAATATCCATAACGTTTGAAGATAATTTTTTTATATTTTCGTCTGCAGGTAATAATAACGGCCATTCAAATTTTAACATCAGTCCACAACTAGCTGTTAAGGTTATAACTTTGTAACCTTTATCAATCCACTTAATCAAATCACCTGATACTTTTTTGGCTTGTTCAACTACTTTTGGAAGATCTGCTTGTTCTAAGAATGGCATACCACAACAACCTGGATAAGCCTCTTGGACTTCAACACCATTTTTTTTTAAAACTTTTAAAGCTGCTACACCTGTATTTTTTTTATTAAAGTTCACGAAGCATGTAGAATAAATAACAACTTTTCTATCTTTAGTGATTGTGTCGTATTTAATTTTGTCGTTATTATTTTTAAAAAAATTTGAAAACGTTTCTGAATTATATGTTGGTAGCTGAACTCTTTTATCTATTCCAGATATAAATTCTAAAATCTTTCTTATAAATTTATTTTTTATATTTGAAGCCCAATTTACAAATTTAGAAAACATCACACCAATTTTAGCGTTTCGGTCAATCTTTGCTAATTGTGTTGGTACACCTGGTAATTTTCCTAACTTTTTTTGTGCTGTTCTATATCTTAACATCAAGTGAGGGAAATCGAGGTCAAAATCATGAGGAGGTACATATGGACATTTGGTCATAAAACACATGTCACATAAAGTACAAGCATCTACCACAGGAGCAAATTGATCACTGGATAAACTTTCAACATCCTCATTTTTAGACTCATCAATCATATCGAATAATTTTGGAAATGAGTCACAAAGATTAAAACATCTTCTGCAACCGTGACAAATATCGAATACTCTTCTCATTTCTGAGTCTAATTTTTCAGGATTTAAAAAATCAGGGTGCTCAAAATCAATTGGGTGCCTTGTTGGGGCGTCTAGACTGCCTTCTTTACTCATATAAATTTGAAATTTTATTGGATGTTTTAGTGGGCAGTTTAACGCCCACTAAAAAAATGTATTAACTGATCGACTCTAAAGTTTTTTGAAATTTACCAGCGTGAGATTTTTCAGCTTTCGCTAAAGTTTCAAACCAGTCAGCAATTTCTTCAAAACCTTCTTCTCTAGCTGTTTTGGCCATACCTGGGTACATATCAGTGTACTCATGTGTTTCACCTTGAACAGCTGATGCTAAATTTGCTTTAGTTTCACCAATCGGCATACCAGTTCCAGGATCTCCAACTTCCTCTAAATACTCTAGATGACCATGTGCGTGACCTGTCTCACCTTCGGCAGTTGATCTAAAAACTGTAGCTACATCATTGTATCCTTCGATGTCAGCCTTTTGTGCGAAGTAAAGATATCTTCTGTTTGCTTGACTTTCGCCAGCAAATGCTTCTTTTAAGTTTTCTTCTGTTTTACTTCCTTTTAATGACATTATGTTCTCCTTAATTTAATGATTGCTAACCATATAATGGTTTTAAATTGATTGTCAACAGTTTAGAATAATTATAATATATAATTTAAGTTATTGATAATATTAAATTAATTTTGATTTTGATTATCACTCGCAACTCTAACCAGAACTTCCACTGAATTAATTTTTTTTCCAGTTATATTTTTTTTAACATTGACTGTTTCTATCTCGTTTTCATCACAGTCAATTAATTGGTGAGTATCTTCATCGTAAAAATGGTGATGGACAGAAGTATTTGTATCAAAATAACTTTTATCAGAGTTGATTGATATTTCTTTCAAATATCCCTTTTTTTGTAACGCATGAACAGTGTTATAAACTGTTGCAAGAGATATTTTTTCGTTTAGCTCTTCAGATATTTTTTTTGCAAGATCATTAATTGTAAAATGAAATGTTTTTTCTCTATTAAACAAAATCTCACAGATTTTAACCCTTTGCTTTGTAGGTCTAAGCCCAGTTTCTCGCAATTTTTCAATAAAATTCATGTTTTTTAACATAGTTTTTTATAACAATTCTAAACTAAGAACAATATATACTGTTTTATTATATTATATTATCATTAAATCAAGTAATAAGGGAATTCAATTTTTATGAAAAAAAACTCCTATAGCTACGATGACCTAATTACTTGTGGAAATGGTGAACTTTTTGGACCTGGTAATGCTAAATTACCCCTTCCTCCAATGTTAATGTTTGATAGAATAACTGAGATTAACGACAATAATGGGACTTTTAATAAGGGATCCTTAAAAGCTGAATTAGATATTAAAGACAATCTTTGGTTCTTTGATTGTCACTTTAAATCAGATCCTGTTATGCCTGGTTGTTTGGGGTTAGACGCCATGTGGCAGTTGGTCGGTTTTTACCTTGGTTGGCTTGGAAACCCTGGCAAGGGTAGAGCACTAGGAGTTGGAACTGTAAAATTCACAGGTGAAGTTTTGAAAAATGTTAAGTTAGTAACGTATAAGATTGATATGAAGAAAATTATGTCCCCAGGGGGAACAACTGTAGGACTTGCAAATGGGTTCGTTTTCGCAGATGATAAAAAAATTTATTCAGCAGATAGCTTAAAAGTAGGATTGTTTAAATAATGAGAAGAGTAGTTATTACAGGTTTAGGAGTTGTTTCGTGTTTAGGTAATAATCAAGAAGAAGTACACCAATCTTTAGTAAATTCGAAATCAGGCATTTCTTATGCAGAAGAATATAAAGAACATAATCTTAAATGCCATGTTCACGGAAAACCAAATATAAAACTTGAAGATCATATTGATCGAAAAACAATTAGGTTTATGGGTTCAGGCTCAGCTTATAACTATATAGCAATGAAAGAGGCAATAAAAGACTCTGGATTGGAAGAAAGTGAAGTAAGTAATTTTAAAACTGGGATAGTGATGGGTTCTGGTGGACCCTCAATTGAAAACGTTATCTTAGCAGCTGATAAAACTAGAGCCAAAACTCCAAAATTAATGGGACCGTTTATTGTTCCAAGAACAATGGCCAGTACAGCTTCAGCTACTCTTGCCGTTCCGTTTAAAATTAAAGGTACTAACTACACAATGAGTTCAGCTTGTTCAACAAGTGGACACTGTATTGGAAACTCGATGGAACTAATTCAAATGGGTAAGCAAGATATTGTTTTTGCAGGTGGTAGTGAAGAAGTTCACTGGGCAATGACTGCAATGTTTGATGCCATGACTGCTTTAACATCGAAGTATAATGATACCCCAGAGACCGCATCAAGAGCTTATGACAAAACTAGAGATGGTTTTGTAATTGCAGGTGGTGGTGGGGTGTTAGTGCTTGAAGAATACGAACATGCTAAAGCAAGAGGAGCTAAAATATACGCGGAATTAACTGGTTATGGAGCAACTTCAGATGGATACGATATGGTAGCTCCATCAGGAGAAGGGGCAGTCAGATGTATGAAGATGGCTATGGCAACTTCTAAAAATAAAATTGATTATATTAATACTCATGGAACTTCTACTCCAGTTGGAGATATCACAGAGCTAAATGCAATTAAAAATACTTTTGGAGATGATATTCCAAAAATTAGTTCAACTAAATCACTATCAGGACATCCTTTAGGAGCTGCATCAGTTCATGAAGCGATCTATTGTTTGATTATGATGAAAAATAATTTCATAGCAGGTTCTGCTAACATTAGTGAAATGGATGAAGAGGCTAAAAAGTTTCCTATAGTTGCTAAAACCGAGACAGGAGCAACTTTAAATACAGTAATGTCTAATAGTTTTGGTTTTGGTGGAACTAATGCTGCTCTAATTTTTGAGAAAGTATAATCATGAGTTTGATGAAAGGAAAAAAAGGATTGGTGATGGGAGTTGCCAATGAAAGATCTATTGCTTGGGGTATTTCACAAAAACTAGCAGAAGCTGGTGCAGAGCTTGCATTTACTTATTTAGGTGATGCTCTAAAAAAAAGAGTAATTCCACTAGCTGAAAAATTAAATTCAAAAGTTACATTTAGCTGTGATGTAGAAAAAAAAGAAGATGTAACAAAGTTATTTGAAGATATTAAATCGCAATGGGGGGAAATTGATTTTGTAGTTCATGCAATTGCATTTTCTGATAAATCAGAATTATCTGGTGAATATTTAAATACGACTAGAGAAAACTTTTTAAGAAGTATGTTAATTTCATGTTTTTCATTTACGGAAGTTGCAAAAGAGGCAACTAAAGTAATGAAGGAGGGTGGAAGCTTAATCACATTAAGTTATGAAGCGAATAAAGCTATTCCAAATTATAATGTAATGGGTGTTTGCAAAGCTGCACTAGAATCTAGTGTTAAGTATTTAGCAAGAGATTTAGGTGCTAAAGGCATGAGAGTTAATGCAATAAGTGCAGGACCTATTAAAACTTTAGCAGCTTCAGCCATTGGAGATGCAAAATTCTTATATAAATGGAATGAAGACCATTCTTTGCTTAAAAGAAATGTAGATATTCATGATGTTGGAAATTCAGCATTATATTTACTAAGTGACCTTGCAAACGGTGTTACTGGTGAAATTCATTACGTAGATGCTGGATATAACAAGGTTGGGATGCCAGATCCTAAGAATATTAGCTAAAATATAGTTAAATTTAGTTAAAAATATTAGGGGCGTTCTGTTGCCAGGTGCCCCTTAATTCTTTTTTATTAACTTTTAATTAACTCTAAAGCTTTATTCAATAATTCTTCAGATTTTGCATGATCTCCAGCTTCATGAGCCTTCATTCCCGCATCTCGCATTTTTTGAATTTCTTCGATTTTGCTATCCAAATTTTTGACCATCATTGGACATGAACCAGCGTATGCTGAGTTAGAAAAAAGTATTAACATTGATAAAATTAAAAATTTTTTCATATTTTTCCTTTTGTTGTAATTGTAATTAGCACTCGTTGAAAAATTAAACTTATAAATGATTGTCACAGAGGCGTTCTGTTACCGAGTGCCCCACGAAAAAACCCCCGGAACTTTCATTCCAGGGGTTAGAATTTTAATTTAAATTATTAATTATTCAGCAGCTTGTTTCATAGAAAGTTTAACTTTACCTCTATCGAAACCAATTACTTTAACTTTTACTTCGTCGCCTTCTTTGACAACGTCAGTAACTTTTGCAACTCTTTTATCTGCTAGTTCTGAAATATGAACAAGTCCATCTTGTTTTCCTAAGAAATTTACAAATGCACCAAACTCCATAATTTTCATAACTTTTCCTGAATAAATTTTATTCATTTCAGCTTTTGCAGTAATATCTTTGATCATTTGCATAGCAATGTTTCTAGACTCTTCATCAGGAGCAGCAACCGTTACAACTCCTTCATCATTTACATCTACTTTTGCACCTGATTTTTCAACGATCTCTCTAATAGTTGCTCCACCTTTTCCAATTACAGCAGCAATGTCTTTTTTATCAACAGTTACTTGTTCCATTTTTGGAGTGTGCTTTCCAACATCAGATCTAGATTCGCCTAAGGCTTTATTCATCTCACCTAAAATATGAATTCTTCCATCTTTAGCCTGCTTTAAAGCCTGCTCCATGATTTCAAAAGTGATACCAGTAATTTTGATATCCATTTGAAGTGAAGTAATTCCATCTTTAGTTCCAGCAACTTTAAAGTCCATATCCCCTAAGTGATCTTCATCACCTAAAATATCTGATAAGACACTAAAATCATCTCCTTCTTTAATTAAACCCATTGCAATACCTGCAACTGGTTCTTTTATCGGAACACCTGCATCCATTAATGCTAAAGATGCTCCACAAACAGTAGCCATTGAAGAAGAACCATTAGATTCTGTAATCTCTGATACTATTCTAAAAGTATATGGAAAAGCCTCTTTTGAAGGTAATGAAGAATTGATTGCTCTCCAAGCTAGTTTACCATGACCAATTTCACGTCTACCAGTTCCAATTCTTCCAGTTTCACCAACTGAAAAAGGAGGAAAATTATAGTGAAGCATAAATCGTTCTCTTTGAAGACCATCTAAACTTTCAATTCTTTGTTCATCATCAGATGTACCTAAAGTGGTTACAACAATTGCTTGTGTTTCTCCTCTAGTAAACAAAGCAGAACCGTGAGTTCTTGGTAAAACACCAACTTCACATTCGATAGGTCTTACATCAGATAATCCTCTACCATCAATTCTGTTTTTATTTTTAAGAATATCAGTTCTAACAATTTTCTTCTCTAGATTTTTAAGCTGTGAGTTAACATCAAGATCAGAATAATTTTCATTTTCTTCAAAAAGCTTTTTAGCTTTATCAGTAATTTCTGAAATCTGATTTGATCTATCTTGTTTGTCCCTAGTTGCAAAAGCTTTTGTTAAATCTTCTGTAAAAGTTTCCTCAAGTTTTTGTTTAACTTCAGATAAATCTTTCTTCTCAACAGTCCACTCAGGTTTTCTACATTCTTTTGCAAGTTCCTCAATCATTTCGATTACTGGAACAAATCCTTCGTGACCAAATTTAACTGCTGCTAACATTACTTCTTCAGATAGCCCTGATGTTTCAGACTCAACCATAAGCACTGCATCTTTAGTACCTGCTACAACTAGATCTAAACTTGAATTTTCCAACTCTTCTTTTGATGGGTTAAGAATATACTTACCATCAATATAGCCCACTCTAGAGGCACCTACAGGACCCATAAATGGCATTCCTGAAATAGCTAATGCTGCTGATGAAGCAGTGATTGCTAGAATATCTGGTTGGTTTTCTTTGTCGTAAGAAATTACCGTTGGCAACAACTGTACTTCATTTTTAAATTCATCAGGAAACAAAGGTCTGATTGGTCTATCAATTAATCTAGAGATTAATGTTTCACTTTCAGTTGGTCTTGCTTCTCTTTTAAAATATCCACCAGGGATTTTTCCACCTGCATAATATTTTTCTTGGTAATTTACTGATAAAGGAAAATAATCCATATCTGGATTTACTTTCTTTGCTCCAACGACTGTTGCTAGAATAACTGTTTCACCACATGTTGCGATGATTGCTCCGTCTGCTTGTCTTGCTACTTTACCTGTTTCTAAACTTATTTTCTTTCCTGCTACTTCTATTTCCTTCTTGTGTACTTTAAACATTTCATTTCCATTTCGTTTCGTTCGTTTCGTTCCATTCTATCTATCTTGACTTCTATTTTCTTAAATTCAATTTCGACAGTACATTCTTGTAAGAATCCATTTTTGTTTTCTTTAAGTATTCTAACAATTTCTTTCTTCTATTGACTGCTCTCAACAATCCAACAGACGAATGTTTGTCTTTTTTGAATTGTTTAATATGTTTAGAGAGAGTTTCAATTTTCTCTGTTAACAAAGCAATCTGTATCTCAGAGGATCCAGTATCTTTATCATGCATTGCTAATTCTTGTGCCTTTTTGTTCATGCCTCGTTTTTCCTATTTATTTGTTTGTTTTATTAAGTTTTCTATTTTTTCCGCATACTCAAAAGACTCATCTTTTCTAAAAAGTAATTTTGGTAAAAATTTCATAACCACTTTCTGTGATAAAATTTTTCTTATTAAAAATGAGTACTCTTTTAATGTATTTATTGTCTCCTCAGCATCTTTTCCTCCTAATGGAAGTACATATGCTTTAGCGATTTTTAAATCTGGACTCATTCTAACCTCAGTAACCGTTATCGTGTTTGTTTCTAAATTGGGGACCTTAGCCTCATTTCTTATAAAAATCATGCTTAAAGACTGTTTGATCATTTCTCCAACTCTAAGCTGTCTTTGTGAAATTGGTTTTCCTATTCTATCTGCCATTAAATTGACCTCTCTGTAGATGTAACACTAAAAGCTTCTATTGTGTCATTTTTTTGGAAATCCATATAATCTTTAACTGTTATTCCACATTCTTGTCCATCACTAACCTGTTTTACTTGGTTTTTTTCTCTAAAAATAGTTCCAACTTTTCCAGTATAAATAATAGCTCCATCTCTAATTATTCTAACATCTGAGGTACTAGTTATTTCTCCTTCAGTAATTTTTGAACCTGCAACTTTACCAGCTCCAGAGACTTTAAAAATTTCTAAGATTTGCGCTGACCCAATTATAGTTTCTTGAACATCTGGAGTTAATAGTCCCGACATTTTTTGTTTAATATAATCTAGTACTTCATAGATAATATTGTATGAAGAAATTTTTATTTTTTCATTTTCAGCAAGTTTTTTTGCTTCTTTACTTGGCTTAACATTAAAAGCAATTAACACAGCATTCGATGCTTTTGCTAAAGTAACATCAGTTTCTGTAACCATTCCAATGTCTGCTAAAATAATTTTAGGTTTAACTTCATCATGTTTAATTTGACTAATCGCATTTTTAATTGCTTCAGAAGATCCATGTACATCAGATTTAATAATTAAATTTAATTCCTCTGAAGATTTGTCTGAAAATGCTGATTCTTGTGTAGCAAATGTTAAAGGATTTTTTCCATCCTTTGTCTCTTCTGCTCTGTTTTCACTTAGTGTTTTAGCCTCTTTTTCACTCTCAAGAACAATGAAATCATCTCCTGCTTTTGCTGCACCATTAATACCTAAAATTTCAACTGGAGTAGATGGTGAGGCTTCGTCAATATTTTTACCTTTATCATTAATTATTGCTCTAACTTTTCCCCACTTCAATCCACTAACAAAAAAATCTCCTTTTTTAAGAGTTCCTGTGGTTACAATAATTGTTGCAACGGGTCCTCGACCTACATCAATTTTTGATTCTAACACTATTCCTGTAGCTTTAGACTCATAATCAGTTTTCAAATCTAAAATTTCAGCTTGAAGAATTATAGACTCAACTAGTTTATCTAAATTTAACTTTGTCTTTGCTGAAATCTCTACCATTAAAGTATCACCTGATAGATCTTCAGCAACCAACTCGTGTTCTAATAATTGATTTTTAATTTTTTGTGGATCTGCATCTGGAAGATCACATTTATTAATTGCAACAACAATTGGAACATTTGCTGCTTTTGCATGTTTAATTGACTCGATTGTTTGTGGCTTCACACCATCATCTGCAGCAACTACTAATACAACTACGTCAGTTAATTTTGACCCTCTTGCTCTCATTTCTGTAAAAGCTGCGTGACCTGGGGTATCAATAAAAGTTAGTTTGTTATCTTGGCTTTCAATTTGATAGGCCCCTATGTGTTGAGTTATTCCACCAAATTCTCCTGATACAACATTTGCACTTCTCAAAACATCAAGAACTGATGTTTTACCATGATCAACGTGTCCCATCACTGTAACAATTGGGGGTCTATTTTTTAAATTTTCTACTCTTGTTGCTTTTATTTTCTGAATTATTTCCTCTGCTTTTTCTTCTCTAATAGGATTGTGTCCAAATTCCTTAACTAAAAACTCAGCTGTATCTGCTGCAAGTGTTTGATTGATTGTAACTGTTACCCCCATACCAAATAAATATTTAATCACATTGCTGGATTGCTCAGCCATTCTATTAGCTAACTCTCTAACAGTTATAGCTTCTGGAATATTGATATCTCTTTTAACTGGTTTGAGACTTTCTTGATTTTGATCTTTAGATAAATTTTTATTCTCTTTTAGTCTTGCTCTTTTAACTGAGGCTAAACTTCTTTCTCTTGCCTCTATTTCATCACTTAGAGCCCTTGAAACTGTTAATTTTAATTCTCTTTTCTTTGTTCCAGACTTTAAAGTTTTTTTATCTTTTCCGTCACTATCCCCTTTAAGTCTCTTTGTAGCTCTCTGCTCTGCAAGCTTTCGTCTTTCAAAATCATTTGTTATAGGGGGTGATTTTGGTGCAAAAGATGGTTTAATTCCAGTACCTCTGCTAAAAGAAGAGGTTGGTTTTGGTTTACCTGGGTTAGGTCTAAAAGATCCTCCTCTATTTGGAAATTTTCCAGTTTGCTTTTCTATGACAACTGCGTTTTTGCTTTGAGTTTTAGCAATCTCAATATTTTTGATCGATTTTTTGGCTGAGCCAGATATTGTTAATTTTGTTTTCTTTTCCATAGCTCATCACTCAATCTTTGTAAACAATGTTTCTAGCAGACATAATTAGTTCATCTGCCTCTTCTTTTGATAAAGCAAAATCTTCCAGGTATCCCTGAATTTTTACTCTCTCACCTTTTACCACATCAAAACCACCAGTTAACTCATCTGATGCTAGATCTGCAAAATCTTCTAATGTTAAAATTTTTTGTTCTCCTAAGGTAACCAACATTCCTGGAGTAAGCCCTTTTAAATTGATTAAAGTTTCCTCAAGACCTAATTCTTTAATTCTTGTCGATATATCTTCTTGATCTTTTTGATGAAATTCTTGAGCTCTTTCTATAAGTGCTTTTGCAGTATCCTCTTCGATACCTTCTATCTTCATTAAATTTTCTGCTGAACTATCTTTGATATCATCAATTGTTGAAAAGCCTTCAGCTACCAATAATTGACCAAGCGTCTCATCTAATTCTAAATTTTTTACAAAGTTTTCTGTTTTTTCTTTAAATTCTAACTGTCTTCTCTCAGAGTCTTCAGCATCCGTCATAATATTAATTTCATAATTTAATAACTTCGTTGCTAGTCTTACGTTTTGACCTCTTCTACCAATGGCTTTACTTAAGTTTTCCTCTGTAAGTATTACAT
>OBOT01000020.1_pt1 | contig 15391 bp, 19 predicted proteins | sample 1535231 | NCBI WGS metagenome assembly OBOT01 (sample SAMEA3275625, study PRJEB22092) | marine metagenome | biome: 0 | collected 2014-06-23T09:00:00+00 | depth 1 m
TTATTATTTTTTGATGCTCCATTTAAATCTTACATACTTATTTCACCGGTTATTGCTTTGTTTGTTGCAGCATTATTGTTGAGGTTAAAAAAATGACCTGGTTATCAATAACAATCGCAGGAATACTAACTTATATGACAAGAATGACTATGATTGCATTGGTTAGAAGGGATTTATTGGGTGAAAAAATTAAAGCAGTATTGGCTTACGTTCCCTCGGCAGTGTTTCCAGCTATCATATTTCCTGCAATATTTATTAATGATTATGGTGTCTACATCGAAATGAATGATCCTAAAATCTTTGGTGCTATAGTTGCAATTCTTGTGGGCTATTTTTCTAAGAATGTTATAGCAACAATATTTTCGGGTCTATTATCTTACTGGTTTGTTATATTTATTTTTTAATTGTAATTAATAATACTTATATATTACTTCACATAATGCATAGCTGTGTTGATCAATAAAAGTTAGTCAAATAATTCTCTAAATGTATATTGAGATTAATTAATTTAAGAATTCACTTTATTTTTGATTAATTATCTCTCTTGTTATTTATAACTTATGCCTCTCTTTCTCGGAGAGGCATATTAAACTGCCCCGAGCATAAGGTTTCTTGATACATTTTGATCAATCATAATTGGTTTTGACAATTTTAAATTTGACATAATTTCAATATATTGATCAACATTTTCAACTTGTAGTCTTGGATTAAATTTTTTCTCTTTACCAATAGTACTTGATTTTTTTCCATTATAATCATGACCTGGATAAAGAATTGTCTCTTCAGGTAATTTTAATAATTTATTAAAAAGTGAATGGTAAGCATCCTTAGAACTCCCATTTTGAAAATCAGTTCTTCCAGTTCCGTTTATTAAAAGAGTGTCACCAGAGAATAAATAGTTATCCATTATAAAACTGTAACTATCTGAAGTATGACCTGGGGTAAACATGGCTCTAATTGATAATTGATCTATTTTAACTATCCCATCATCTTCAAGTTTTATATCTACAGTTTCAGCAGGGGAATTTTCTCCCATAATTGTTGTACAATTAGTATTAATTTTTAATTTAGATGCACCAGTAACATGGTCAGCATGAATATGAGTATCTATTACTTTTACCAGTTTTAAATCAAGTTCTTTTAAATGACTTATATATTCATCAACATTTTCTAAAACAGGATCTATAATGATTGCTTCTCTCCCTTTTGCTGAGGCAATTAGATAGGTATAGGTTGAGGATTTATTATCAAAAAGTTGTTTAAAGATCATTGCTTAAATTAACACATGTACTTGTTAATATAAATCAATTATCCATATAAGTACCATGAGAAATCTTATTAAACTTATTTCTTTAATAGTTGTTTTTTTTATCTCTAATGGTCTCAATATTGCAAACGCCAATAATCATTTTCCAATTACTACTGTCTCTAAACTTATGATTGAAAGAGGTAAAATTGCATACGAAAATAATTGTGTTTCTTGTCATATGATAAATCTATCTGGAGCTGAAAATTGGAAGGGTGTAGATAGTGACGGACATAGAAAAGCCCCACCTTTGGATGGATCTGGTCATACTTGGCACCATGATGATAAAACGCTACATGCGATAATAAAATATGGATTAGCTAAATTGGTAAAAAATTATGAAGGTAAGATGATTGGATTTGAAGATAAATTATCTGACAAAGAAATTGATAGTGTACTAGCATATATGAAATCTTATTGGTCTAAAGAAAATTACGAATATCAACTAAAGCTTAATTGATGCATTGAATTTTTGATTTAATTAGCTATATCACAAACATGTTCAAACATTTTTTTATAATATTAATTTCATTCACTGTATCAATTTCGACTGCACTAGCTGATAAAAGTATGAAGATTGGTAAAAAAGGAAAACAAGAGGACGTTACAAGAATAATTAAAGTTTTAATGTATGATAATTATTTTGAACCAAGTTCTTTTACTGTTCAACCTGGTGAAACTATAAAATTTGAGGTAGAGAATGTTGGTGAATTAGTACATGAATTTAATATTGCTAATCAAACTATGCACAAAGATCATCAATCTGAAATGCAAAAATTGGTTGAGATGGAAATAATATTAGCTGATAGCATTGACAAAATGTCTATGATGGACAAATCTATGGCTCATAGTCATGCTAATAGTGTTCTGTTGGAGCCAAAGAAGAGTAAAGATTTAATTTGGAAATTTGAAAATACATCTAATATAGAAATAGCCTGCAATGTCCCAGGTCACTACGATGTAGGAATGATTGCAAAAGTAGAAATTAATTAAAAAAAATTTTTATATGGAAAGTACTGTTAATTTTAATTGGTCTTGCAATCATACATGGAAAAGAAGTGCCAAAAATACTGCCTGGTGTTTATTAGGATGTGCAATTGGTGACTTTGGAACTATATTGTATTTCCAAATAACAGGAATTCCCTGGCCTGTTTTAGCCATTATGACTTTAGCAATTATCAATGGTTTAATTACAAGTATTATTTTAGAAACCATAATTTTAATAAGACAAAATTTTAAATTTAAGGATGCCTTAAAAACCGCCTTGGGAATGAGTTTTATTTCAATGGTAAGTATGGAAATTGCAATGAATTTAACAGACTATCTTTTAACAGGTGGTGCCATATTAACATGGTGGGTCGTACCAATAATGCTTATAGCTGGTTTTTTAACTCCTTGGCCTTATAATTATTGGAGATTAAAAAAGTTTGGAATTAACTGTCATTAAATGTTTTTAAAGAATTTTCTTTAATAAATTATCACTAAAAAATAATTTATGAACTATAACAGCTGAAATATGTAGAGCGATTAAAGCGACAATCGTATAATTAGAGAATATGTGTATATTATAAAATTGATCAGCTAACTCAAAATTATCTTGGATTTTAATTTCTTTAAAAAAAATCACTAAAGATTCTCCATTAAATAACTTTTTTAAAATTCCAGAAATAGTTATGGATAAAATTGCCACATAAAGAAGAACGTGATTTAGTTTAGCAATAAATTTTTGACCACTAAATACACTAGGATCTAATTTTGGAGTGGGGTTAAAAATATTATTTAGCAATCTTATAATCACCAGGTAAAATATTGATAATCCAATGATGATGTGTATATTTTCAACATTTAATCTTTCTTCTCCAAAATCTAAATCAACTAAATAAAAACCAAGTGGAATTTGAATGATAAGCAATATTGCACTTAGCCAATGTAACAGCTTTGAAATAATACCATACTCTGTTAAGGTATTTTTAACATGCATACATTAGTAAACCATATTAAGTATTGCTTTAGTATCGTTTTGTTGTCACTGTTTTTTACCACAATTGGATTTCAAAGTATCGCAGAGCAAACAGCAGAAGAAATTATCAAAGGAAGAAAAGCTCTTTTTAGTAAGAATTACAGTACTGCAAAGCGTGTTCAATCATTTTCCTTTAATGGCGATTTTGATGAAGCAAAAGAATTGATGATAGAAATGAGTGAAAATTATAAAACATTATTAGGATTGTTTCCTGAAAATACTCAAAAGGGATTTAAGACAGAATCTTTACCAATAATTTGGGAGGAAAAAGATGCGTTTAATGCTTTAATGCAAAAATCTTCAGACGATATGATTAAGCTTACCTCGGTAATTGAAGACAGTGATGATATTCGAGGCACCCTTCAAGAATTAATGTGGAGCAATTGTAAGGCGTGCCATAGTAAATACCGTATGAGTAATTAATCTAATTTCTTATCAAACAGTGATACCTCAAAAAGTTATAGAGCATTTAGAAGAGTACATTAGCCAAGAAATATACGTTCAAATAGCAATCATTAAAGGTAAAGAAAAAGTTTCAAATGATTTAGCCATTAATAAATATTTTAAAACCAATCATTTCAGAGATTTATCAGAAGGAAGACCCTATGATCATTTTATTGAAGGATTAAGAGATAAATGTCTTGGAAAGTTAAAGAATTCTCCAATGCGAAATAAGCAAACTGATGACCCAACTATTTTGGAACTACAGAATAAATTAAACAATTTAAGTGATAAAGAATTAGATAATACTTATTGGGAGATTGAGACAGGTGAATTTTTTACAGGAGAGCAAATCAAAGAATTAGAGGACAATAGAGATAAATTAATATCGGAGTTAAAGATTAATACCAATTCAAATGAAAAATCAGTTTTAAAGAAAATTATAGATTTTTGTAAAAGTTACGAAAAACTATGTCAAAAAAAATACCCAGAAGCACCACTTCCACTAGAAATATTAAAATCTATTAATTAATTTTTTTAAGGGTTCGCTCTTTAAGATTTTACCTAAAGAGCTCCCTTATATTGCCTCTTTGGCATTTAAATCCAAGTGGATTTTATTTTTTATTTGTTTTTGAAATATAAAGCTATTCAGCTAAGTGTCAGGTGGTGATAGTTTTAACATAATAACCTCCTCTTAGAAAAAGTTAATTATAATTAAACAAATTTCAATTAATTTATTTTAGTTTTAATGAAATATATTTCTTGAATACAACCTAGTGCTTTAGTAAATTCCCGGTATCAGAAACAATTATAATAATTATTTTTTATCTAATTAAATACAACCATTAACAAAACTTTTTTAATGAGAGTCTCTTGGAATACCTTTTGAGGTAGAGACATTTAAATAAACTCCTCGCGACTTAATACATGCACCGTCTTCAAGTTGCCCTACAGTGTCTCTAAAAATTTCTTGCCAAGGGGTTTGGTTATTGATCTTAAACTTTTTTCTTTTTTTTCTTCTATTTTTAAATTCTGCTTGAGAAATTAACAAGTCCACTCTTCTTTTGTTAAGATCTATTTTTATTTTATCGCCAGTTTTAACAATACCTAAATCTCCACCAACAGCAGATTCAGGTGATACATGCAGGATTGATGGACTTGCAGACGTACCGCTCTGTCTCCCATCACCAAGTGTTGGCAATGTGTTGATTCCTTTTTTTAACAATCTATCAGGTGGCTGCATATTGATTACTTCTGCTGAACCAGGATAACCAACTGGTCCACATCCTCTTACAATTAAAACTGAATTTTCATCAATATTTAATTTTTTACTATTTAGTCGTTTGTGATAATCCTCTGGTCCTTCAAAAACAACTGCTTTTCCATTGAAAACGTTTGGATGCTTAGGATTTGAAAGGTATCTATCTCTAAATTCTTTACTTATAACCGATGTTTTCATTATAGCTGTCGAGAAAAAGTTACTACGCATCACTAAAAATCCAGCTTTATCTGCAAGAGCATTCTTGAAAGTTTTTACTACATTAGGATTTACCTTTATTTTTTTTATTAAATTCTGAGTAATAGATTTACCTGTCACAGTCATTAGATTTGTATGAATCTTTTTATTTTTTATTAATTCTTTCATAACTGCAGGCACTCCTCCCGATCTAAAAAAACTTTCCATTAAATATTCACCTGCTGGCTGACAATTTACAAGTAAAGGAATATTATGACCTAATTTTTGCCAATCAGATAAATTAAACTTAATCCCCATATGTTTCGCTATTGCACTTAAATGAGTAGTACAGTTACTCGATCCTCCAATTGCACTAGCAACTACAACTGCATTTTCAAAAGCTTTTCTTGTCATAATTTTTGATGGGGTTAAATTTTCATGAACCATATCCACAATTCTTTTTCCTGTTTCAAATGAAATTTGTTTTCTTTCTTTATAAGGTGCAGGTATAATTGCACATCCGGGTAATGACATACCTAATGCCTCTGCAACAGAATTCATTGAAGAGGCAGTGCCCATCGTGTTACAGTGACCAACACTTGGTGCAGATGATGCAGCCATATCCATAAATTCATCATAATTTATTTCACCTTTTGCTAATAACTTTCGAGCTTCCCAGATTATGGTCCCAGATCCTGCCAATTTACCTTTATAAAAACCATCTAACATTGGACCTCCAGAAAGAACGATCGCAGGAATATTTACAGTTGCAGCTGCCATCAAAGCAGCAGGTGTAGTTTTATCACATCCTGTAGTAAGAATTACGCCATCAATTGGATATCCATACAAGACTTCAACTAGTGACAAATAAGATAAATTTCGATCTAGCATTGCCGTTGGTCTTTTTCCAGTTTCTTGTATTGGATGAGTTGGAAATTCCATTGGGATACCTCCAGCTTTTCTTATTCCATCCTTAATTTTTTTACTTAATGATAAAAAATGTCTATTACAAGGTGATAGGTCGCTACCTGATTGAGCTATTCCGATAATTGGTTTTCCTGATTGTAAATCTTTTCTTTTAAGACCATAATTCATATATTTTTCTAAATACAATGCAGTCATGTCAGGATTTTTTGGATTGTTAAACCACTGATCACTTCTTAATTTTGTTTTTCTTTTTCTTAGCATTTAAAATTATTGGTTTGTTTAAAATATAAGTTATATAATAAATTTATGTGTAATCTAATAGTTTTAAATCATAATGACAATGTTGCTTTCATCTAACAAGCTTGTTGAAGTTCAAATTTAATTAATGAAAAAAATTGGTTTTATTGGAATTGGCTTAATGGGTTTTCCAATGGCAAAAAATATACTTAAATCTGGTTATAGTTTAAAGGTATTTAACAGGTCATTAGCTAAAGCTGAGGCTTTAGAAGAGTTTGGTGCAGAAATAGCAAAAACGGTAGAAGAATTAGTTAAGGATAGTGATGTTGTAATAACAATGTTGACTGATGATAAAGCAGTTGACGAAGTTATGAGTAGTTCAAGCTTCTTAGAAAATTTAAAGCCAGGGTCAATAGTAATTGATATGAGTTCGATAAAACCAGTGAATGCAAAAAAGCATGCAAAAAATCTTAGCTTTAATAAAATTGAGTACTTAGACTCACCAGTATCAGGAGGGACGATAGGTGCTGAGGAGGGTTCACTTGCCATTATGATTGGAGGGGAAAAAAAAATTTTCAAGGAAGTAGAAGGTCTCTTAAAAACAATGGGTAATCCTACATTAGTTGGACCTGTTGGAAGCGGACAGGTTTCAAAGTTGGCAAATCAAATTATAGTTGGTTTGACAATTGGTGCAGTGGCTGAAGCTGTCACTTTGTGTGAAAAAGCTGGCGCCGATCCAATTAAAATGATTGATGCATTATCAGGTGGTTGGGCAGATAGTAAAGTTTTACAAACACATGGAAAAAGAATGATTAATAAGGATTTTAGTCCAAAAGGAAAGACATCAACCCATCTAAAAGATATGAAAAATATTTTAGAATGTGCAAATAATTTTAACATTCAATTACCTATTTCAAATTTAGTTAAAGAAATGTATAAAAACTTAGTTGAAAATGGCCATGGAAATGAAGACCATAGTTCACTTTACAAAGAAATTGAAAGGATGAACAAAAAATGAGCAAAAAATTAGAAGGTAAAAAAATTGTTGTTACAGCTGCAGGACAAGGGATAGGAAAAGCTACTGCTATTGCATTTCATAATGAAGGAGCAAGTATTACTGCAACAGATTTAAATGATAAAACCTTAGCTGATTTAAATAAAGAATTTCCAAATATCCAAGTCACAACATTAGACTCAACTAACAATAATGCAATTTTAGATTTCACAAAATCTTTAGATAAAGTGGATGTGCTATTTAATGCAGTCGGATTTGTTCACCATGGAACCATTCTTGAGTGTGAAGAAAAAGATTGGGATTTTTCAACTAATGTGAATGTAAAATCTATGTATTTTATGTGTAAAGCTATATTACCATTAATGGTAAAACAAAATGGTGGAAGCATTATTAATGTTTCATCATGTGCTTCCAGTTTAAAAGGTTTTCCAAATAGATTTGTTTATGGAACCACAAAAGGTGCAGTGATAGGATTAACTAAATCTATTGCAGCTGACTTTGTTAAACAAAATATAAGATGCAATTCAATTGCACCAGGTACTGTTTTTTCTCCATCATGGCAAGATAGAGTTAATCAAAGCCCTGACCCTGTTCAAGCAAAGAAAGATTTTATAGCAAGGCAACCTATGGGAAGATTAGGAACAGCTGAAGAAATAGCAGCAGTAGCTGTTTATTTAGCAAGTGATGATGCAACATTTACAACTGGAACAACAATTTCTGTTGATGGTGGGATTTCAATATAATTAAATAACAAAAAGGAGAATTATGAAATTATTAAGAGTAGGACAAAAAGGAAAAGAAAAACCTGCAGCGTTAGATAAAGAAGGCAAAATAAAAGATATCAGTTCACATGTAAAAGATTTAAATCCTAATCATTTAAATTTTGAGACCATCTCTAAACTACAAAGTGCTGATCTATCATCACTTCCTGAGCTTTCAGGGGAAGAGAGAATTGGTTCATGTATAACAAAGCCAGGTAAATTTATAGCTATAGGATTAAATTTTTCTGATCATGCTGCAGAAACAGGAGCTGAAGCGCCTTCTGAACCAATAGTATTTATGAAAGCTACAAGCTGTATTAACGGTCCAAACGATGACATACAAATAGTATCTGGATCAAAAAAACTTGATTGGGAAGTTGAGCTGGGAATTATTATTGGAAAAGAGACCAAGCATATATCTGAAGATCAATCTCAAGAACACATTTTAGGTTATTGTTTAGTAAATGATATTAGTGAAAGAGAGTGGCAAATAGAAAAAATGGGTCAATGGGTCAAAGGAAAATCTCATGATACTTATGGACCAATTGGACCCTACTTAGTAACGAAAGATGAAATTTCAGATATTAACAACTTAAAAATGAGTTTAGATGTAAATGGAAATAAAATGCAGAGAGGAAATACAAACACTATGATATTTAATGTTGATTTTATTGTATCCTATTTAAGTAAATACATGTCTCTTCAGCCTGGTGATATCATTACCACAGGAACGCCTCCAGGTGTAGGTATGGGTATGAAGCCTCAGCAATTTTTAAAGGCTGGTGATACCATGAGATTATCTGTTGAAAACCTAGGTGAGCAGAACTCTAAAGTTGTTGCCCTCTAATTTTCTGTGAAAATTAAAACCTCAACCCCAAAAATCTTATGGAAATTAAAATCAAAGTTAGGTGAGGGCACGTTATGGGTCAAGGATCATAATTCCATTTATTTTGTAGATATTAAAAAAAAAACAATCAATTCGCTAAATATAAAAAAAAATATAAAAAAAATCTATAAAGTGAATAAAGAAATAGGATTTCTTGCACATGTAAAAAATTATATATTCATATTAGGATTACAAGGTGAAATCAGAATTCAAAACTTAAAGACTAAAAAAATTTTTGAATCAATTCTTATAGAACCTAAAATTAAATTAAATAGAATTAATGATGGTAAAACTGATGCAGCAGGGAACTTATGGTTTGGAACAATGGATAATCTTGAAAGGAAAATAGAAAAAGGTTCCTTATACAAATTAGATAAAAATTTAAAGTTAACATTGATAGATAAAAACTACAGAATTACAAATGGACCAGCTTTTTTAAACCAATTTAATTTTTATCATACAGATAGTTCAAAAAAAAAAATTTATAAAATAAAAATTGATAAAGACAATAATATAATAAATAAAAAAGTTTTTAAAAATTTTTCACCCAAAGATGGTTCACCTGATGGTATGACTTTAGATAAAAACAAAAATCTATGGGTTGCACATTATCATGGCGCATGTGTTTCTGTCTTTAATCATAAAGCAAAATTAATCCATAGAATTAGTTTTCCTGCAAAAAATATTACCAATTGTACATTTGGTGGCAAAAATAATAATGAACTTTTTGTTACCTCAGCAACCAAAGGTATGAACAGTGCAGAATTGCGAAAATATAGATACTCAGGCTCTTTATTTAGTGTAAAAACTAACTCAAAAGGAATTTTACAAAAAAAATTTGTTTTGAGCGATGAAAAAAAGAGATCTTTATTATGAAAGAATACCTACAAAGTTACTTAGAGAAGATATCCGTTATCTTGGAAATATTCTTGGAGAAGTAATTAAAGAACAAGAAGGCATTAAGTTTTTTAATCTGGTTGAAAAGGTCAGAAAGCTATCAAAAGCAAATAAAATAAATCTTAAAAATAAAAATTCATTCAAAAAATTAGTCAAAACAGTAAGAAATAGTAATCCAATCGATACCCTCAGATTAACTAGAGCATTTACTCATTTAATTAATTTTATAAATCTAGCCGAGTCAATTGATACATCAAGAAATCTAGATGAATATGAAACTAAGCGTAAAAATCTAAAATATAATATTTTTATTGAAGAAATATTTGAAAAACTTTTTAAAAATAAAAAAATATCTAACAATAAAATTTATAACCTTGCTAAAAATCTAGATATTGGAATAGTTTTAACTGCCCATCCAACAGAGGTAAAAAGAAGAACTTTAATTCAGAAATATCATAAGATCATAGAAATTCTAGAGCAAAGAGATCTTTATAATTCTCATCCATCAAAGTTAACACAATTAAATAAACAACTTCATGACGAGTTTACAATTATTTGGAACACTGATGATCTTAAAAGAACCAAACCTTCTCCATTTGATGAGGCAAGATGGGGCTTGGCGATTATAGAAGATAGTTTGTGGGAAACAATTCCTAAAGTTTACAGAAGGTTAAATTCTATTTTTTTGAAAAACATGAATAGAGGATTACCAAAAAACTTTAATCCAATTCAGTTTGGCTCATGGATGGGTGGAGATAGAGATGGAAATCCTAATGTAACTGCAAAAGTTACTAAAGAAGTAATTTTATTATCAAGATGGGAAGCAGCAAAACTATATGAAAAATCTTTGACTAAAATTATTAGATCCTACTCAATGAAAAAATGTTCAAAAAAAATAAGCTCTAAAGTTGGCAAAACTTTTGAACCATATCGAGTTTTTCTAAGACCTCTTAGAGATAAATTGAGACTAACTCATAGATCTATAGAACAATATTTTATTAATAAGACACCTTTAGATAAAAATATTTTATTAAGTTCAACTGAAGAAATTTTAAAACCTTTGAGGGTCGTAAGAGAATCTTTAGAACAAAACCAAAATGAAAACGTTGCAAGTGGGGAACTTCTCGATCTCATGCGAAGAGCAAAATGTTTTGGAATAAATTTAGCTAGACTAGATATTAGGCAAGAATCTTCAAGACATAGACAATTAATTGCTGAACTTATTAAAAAAAAATTTAATAAAAATTATTATAATTTCACTGAGGAAGAAAAAATTAATTTTTTAAAATCTAAATTAACTTCAACTAAGAGCTATATTAATAAATTTAAATTTTCTGATAAAGAGAACAATGAAGTTTGGTCTACTTTTAAAGTACTTGCAGATGAACCCTCAGAGTGCTTAGGAGCATATGTAATTTCAATGACTACGTCTGTGTCAGATATTTTGTCAGTTTCATTTCTACAAAAAGAGGCAAAAATAAATAATAAATTAAGAGTAGTTCCTTTATTTGAAACATTAGATGATTTGATTAATGCAAAATCAATAATGGAGAGTTTATTTTCAAAAAAATGGTACAGAAAACTAATTAATAATAAACAAGAAGTAATGATAGGATATTCAGACTCTAGTAAGGATGCAGGAAAAATATGTGCTAGCTGGCATCAATACAAAGCCCAAGAGGAAATAGTCAGATTAGGAAAAAAATTCGATGTAAATGTTACTTTTTTTCATGGAAGAGGGGGCTCTCCCGGTAGAGGTGGCGGACCAATTCAAGCTACTTTAAGATCGCAACCTCCAGGTTCAGTAAATGGAAAGATTAGGATTACCGATCAGGGTGAAGTTATTCAGCAAAAATATGGCTATGAACCAATAGCTGAATATAATCTATGTAGTTACATAGGTGCTGTAACTGAAGCAACATTAAATCCTCCACCTACTCCTAAACAAAACTGGAGATCACTAATTGAAAAAATGTCCGATATTTCTAAGAGTTCATATAGAAAAAATATTAATCAAAGCTCAGAATTTATTAAATATTTCAAAACTGTCACACCTAGTGCAGCTCTAGGAAAACTATCAATTGGATCGAGACCATCTAAAAGAAAAAATGTTGATAATATTAAAAGTTTAAGAGCAATACCTTGGGTATTTGCTTGGACGCAGATTAGATTAATGTTACCTGCGTGGTTAGGTAGCGCTGAGGCTTTAAGATATGCTTATATAAAAAAGTTTAGAAGGACTTTAATAGATATGGAAAAAAATTGGCCCTTTTTCAATTCAATGTTAGATATACTTGATATGGTAATTACAAAAGCTGATCCTGATATTTCAAAAATTTATGAAAAATATTTAGCAGATGATGCACTAAAAAAGATTGGAAAAAAACTTAGATTTCAATTTGAAGTAATAAAAAAATTAAATAAAAAAATTACTACAAAAGAAATTATTTTAACACGTAAACAATTCAGAACTTTAATAACTGTCAGAGCTATATACTCTGAAGTACTAAATATTATCCAACCAATAGTTATATATAAACTTAAAAAAAATAAAATAATGTCTGACAAAAAATATTTAAATGATGCTCTTTTAACATCAATAGCTGGAATATCAGCAGCCATGAAAAATACAGGTTAAATGTTTGAGTACTTAATTGCTTTTGGTGCAGGTCTTATAAGTTTTTTATCTCCATGTGTTTTACCACTGATACCTGGATATGTTTCCTACATTTCAGGTCAATCGCTTCAAGAGGTAATTGAGTCTAAAAAAACTAATATTTTTTCTTTGGTTTTATTTTGTTTAGGCTTTTCAACTGTATTTGTTCTTTTAGGAGCGTCAGCATCTTTTCTAGGTCAAGCTCTCTTACAAAATTCAGAAATTTTAAGAATTTTTGCAGGATTAATAATTATTATATTTTCATTTCAATTACTTGGAATAATAAACATTCCATATCTTAATTTTGAAAAAAGATTTGATGCAAAAGAATCTAGAAACATTTTATTTCCATATGTAATTGGACTTGCATTTGGCTTTGGATGGACTCCTTGTATCGGACCAATTTTAGGTTCTATTTTGGCCCTAGCCTCAATTGAAGAAACACTTACTAGAGCAATAATTTTATTGATATTTTATTCCTTAGGTCTTGCTATACCTTTTGTGTTTTCAGGATATTTAATTCAGAGATTTTTATTATTTTCTAAAAACTTTAGAAAAAATATAAATTTGATCTCAAAAATTGGTGGAATAACTCTCTTAGTTACAGGTATTTTAATTTTAACCAATCAATTGCAGGCAATTGGCTTTTATATAATTAAAGTTTTTCCTTTTATGCAAAATTTCGGCTAAAAAGAAAGGATGAAAATCTACCAAATAGATTCAAGTGCCAGAAAAAAAGGTTCAACTTCAAGAGCTTTAGCTAAAAAATTATTAGATAAGATCAAAAAGCCTGGAGATGAAGTTTTGTATCGTGATTTAGATGAAGAAATGCTTTTCGTAAGCGGACTTACTGAGTCTGGGATGAAAATTGATGAAAAAGACCAAACAGAACATCATAAAAAAATGTTTGAGTTATCAGACCAACTTGTAAAAGAACTTAAAGAAAGTGATATAATAATTATTTCAGCTCCTATTTATAATTATGGTCCACCAGCCACATTAAAAGCTTGGACAGATTTAGCTGCCAGAATTGGAGAGACTTTCAAATTTAAACCAAATGGTAGAAGAGAAGGACTGTTAAAAAACAAACAAGCTTATTTGGTTATTACCTCTGGGGGCACTAAACTAAATAGCTCTGAGGATTTTTTAACTCCTTGGCTAAAATTTATTTTAAATTTTTTTGGCATAGAAAAAGTAGATGTTATTAGTGCTGATCAAATGGCTTTGGATTATGATAAATCTATTAAAGATGCAGAAGCTCAAATCGAAAGTTTATTCAAAAAATAATCGTAAAATTAATTAAATATTAACTTTAATCTGTACAAATTTAATAGTAAGAGTTTTTCGTGGATAAATTTAATTATAAAAATTACTCAATATTTTATAATTTCCTAAATAGATTAGCTAAAGATTTAACAAAGTTGTATCATCAAAAACTTTGTAAAAATTTCAAAGTATCTAATAAAATTAAAGGTAAAGGGTATGATCCAGTAACTACATCTGATAAAGCTTTTGAAAAATTTATTAGATTAAAAATAAACGAAAAATTTCCAAATCACCAAATTGTTGGAGAAGAATTTGGTTTCAAAAAATCAAAAAGTGATTACACTTGGGTTATAGATCCAATTGATGGGACAAGATCTTTTGTTATTGGCAGTCCTACTTGGAGTAATTTAATATCTCTTAACTATAAACAATTACCTGTAATGGGATTAGTTAATTTTCCTGTATTAAATAAATTCTATTTGAATAGGACAGATAAAATTGCACATGTTTTTGAAAATGGAAAAAAAAGAAGATTAAAGGTAAATGGAAGTGCAAAAATAAAAGGTGTTAAGCTTACAGCTGCTTTTCATGGATATTTGTCATTTTCACAACAAGCAAAAATTTCTCAAATATTAAAATTAAATCATTTTCCAACTTCTGACGCGTTAAGTTATATGCAAGTAGCTGATGGTACTTTAGATGTAGCAATCCAATGTGGTAACCATATTTGGGATATTCATCCCTCTATACCTATTATAAAAGCTGCGGGTGGAGTGGTTACGAACTGGAGAAATGAAAATATTATTAAAAGAGACAATGCTTTGGTGTCAGCTAACAAATTAGTGCATAAAAAAATACTTAAATTATTAAGTCCACTTAAAAAAATTTAAATTTTACTTTGTAATTTTATCCACAAATCTTCGGGCAATTGGCCCAACTATCAAAGCTGTTGATATAGCTATTGGCAGTCCTACAGCCCAAGCTTTTAAAAATCTATTTATAAACTCTTTATCTATACCAGTATTAATATATGTAATAATAAGAGTCATAAATAAACTCATTCCAAAACCCATAATCAATATAAACAACAAATTAGAATATTTTTTGGGAAACATTTTTAATTATTACCTAATAAATTCACCATTAGCACACCAATAATAATTAATACTAAACCTATTAATGAGTAAAAATTTGGAACTTGATTAAATCTAATAACACCTACTACAACAGTTGCAATGATTGTTAGACCAGCAAATGAGGCGTAAGTAATTCCCATTGGTATATTTTTCATAACCAAAGAAAGTGCATACATGCATAAGACTATAGTAATTGCAGTAATTAAACTTGGAAAGAAAAGAGTAAAACCCTCAGCACTTTTTGCAAAACTATTAGAAGTAACGCCTAGAAAAACTGCAATCCCTAGAAATAGGTAAGAAGTAGCGAGACTCATTTAATGACATTAAATGAAATCTCACTAAATTTATATAATTATTTAGGTATTGGAGTAGCGCCTGTCTCCAAGC